>Ga0307929_1000362_pt1 | contig 46491 bp, 41 predicted proteins | sample AceLakmetage1330_FD_203160 | JGI IMG/M metagenome (GOLD analysis project Ga0307929, IMG submission 203160) | Saline water microbial communities from Ace Lake, Antarctica - #1330 | ecosystem: Environmental > Aquatic > Non-marine Saline and Alkaline > Saline | place: Antarctica: Ace Lake... | reverse complement strand
ATCTGATTTTCGTTCCCACCGCCTGCCCCTGCCCCATGGGCGTCAATAGATGGAAGGAAGCCTATCATGACGCCCTGAAGGGCAAAAATATTCTTCTCATACCCGACAACGACGAAAAGGGTCGGGAGCATATGGAAAAGGTGGCAAGCATACTGAAGCGTATTGTGAAAAACATAAGATCCATTGACCTTTGAGGGCAGGATCAGAAATGGTCCTGCCTTTCTTTGAAACCAAAATTCCGGCTATTAGATGCCGAAAGATTGGTGCGACAATATTGTTTTTTGTTCCAGCGCATAATTCAAGGTTTGTTGAGTAATCCCGGCAAAAACTGTGATGCCGACTTACCGATATTTTTCTTGAATCCATTTCCCACCTAAATTGTTTTGCATACGAAGCAATCTTCGGAATACAGAATGGCTGCTGATTGCTAAAGTTCAGATCATGGATGGACTGTGATATCATCGTTAAGAGGGGAGCGAACTGAGGGTTGAGAGATGCATGGAACTGACAGTTTTTTGGATGACATAAGACTGGCAATATCTCCAACGTACATTGGTTTTGGTGTATCTGATATTACTGCTATTATGTTGCGAGTTGGCTTAACCCGCCGAAAGCAATGACGAATTCGGATCGTCCTTTGGATATCCTAATTTTGATTTAAAATCAAGGGTTTGTCCCAAGTTTTGATTGCTCTAAAAAAAATTCTCACAACATAACAATGGCCCCGCGAAAACACTCCTCCTATGGTCTTTTATGACGGGGAATATGCCCTGGAGGCGAAAACAAGAAGCAAATCCAGTATAACCAACCTGAGAAGTACAAGAATAATATACAAAGTAAAAGAATAATATGAAAAGTAAAAGAACTTTTTCAAAGTTTTCTTATTTCAAGGAAAAAGGTACATAAAATCACGCAACATAATAATACACGCAACATAACTGCTATATATCTGGAATTAAAACGATAAATAGCCAACCACAATATATGGTGGTTCGGTCCCAGAAAGTTAAGGGCTCAGAAATGGCCTTTGACACGATTTCAAGCGCTATACCGGATCGAGATGCATAGTTGGCTGCGTGCCTGTGACGATTGTGGTGGTTGATATGGACCTAAAAAAGATTCCCTCCTTTTTTGCTGAATATTTCTTCTGAGCTGCTCGGCAACTTGCTGCGGAAGGAAAACGGCTTCGTCTTCTCTGCCGCTTTTGGGATTTCGGGTGATGGCACTTACGGTCTTCGATCTTTGCAGAATTCTTTCCAGATAGGTTTGTCGATGGTGACCGTTTGTCGTTCTAATTTTTCCGACAGGAGCGACGTTAAAGACGTACCTTTATTTATAGTTTGTGTTTTTTTAATTGGATAGGGAAGGTGGGTCATGGGCTTGTAAGTTATTGAATCCACTGGTATGCCTTAGGGTTCGACTCCCGCCGCCTCCACCATTTTTATGTTGCAATTTCAAAAATTTACAGATTTCAAAGGCTTTGCCATTTTGATTCTCCCTTGTCATACCGTAGGTTTTTCTCAAATCATCCGGTTCTAAAGTAAAATATCTTTCAAACGCTTTTGATGTCGAATGACCACTTGCAAGGCGGATCTTTTCCGGGCTAATCATATGCCTCAAAGCTCTTATTGAGCTAGGCCTTGTCCCGCCGTATAGGTCAACATTTTCGATCCCTAAATTTTTGCATGCTCTAATCTAATGTTTGTAAAGATACTTATCCCCGAATCTTGTCCCCGCTCTGGCTCCCCCTTTTCCGCTTTGATGTTTGAAAAAATACAAGTCCTTATTCAGTACAATCCTAAAAAATTTCAGTGTCAAAAATCCAGTCGCGCACGCAGACCGAAAACCCATATCTGATCATCGATCTGATTCAAAGCCGGGTTGACAACGAGCTGAACATCCGGAGTGACGGTGAGGTGTGGCAGCAGGTGGAGCCGGTAGTAGAGTTCAGCTGTGTACTGGTCCCTCAAACCGGGACCGAAGGTCTCTTCCGAAGGGTGGCCCCAGTTGAGCCCGAACCCCAACATGTCGCTCTTTTGGGGCATGTAACGACCGATCCCGATACTGACCGAACGATCGAGGATGGTTCCGGCGCCGCCATCAGAGTAGCCAAGCCGGACAAATGGAAGCCACACTTCCGCAATAAGGTGATTGAAAGAACAAGCAACCCCCCAGCCTTTTGAAATTCCGGGATCTTTTCGCGCGTCCGCCTGCCATCCCGTCAGGTGGATATTGTTTTCGTAACGGCTTTCGTAGGAAGAAAACCACCCTACCTCCAGATGGGCGTTCTCCTTTTTAACTTGAGGTTCAGGGTTAAATGGGTTTATGGGTTCAACGTTCCCAGTCCCCAGGTTGTCGGAAATCAAGGACATGGATCGAGATTAGTCTGTTTTCAGGCGCTTCACATCCCCCGAAACGGGGGATAAATGGGGGATATTGTGGATTTTGGGGTGAAAGAAAGAATGACAAGGAGTGCTTCAACAAAAAAGCCCGAAAGCTATTTCATTGAAACTTATAGATATTGCTTTGAAAATAAGAAATCGGGTCGGTAACTTTTATCCGGCCCTTATCGTAGGGCCTTCTTATATTTGCCACGATCTGCGTGGCTCTTGGCGGATTCAGACGTTCTGCGTAATATAAAAGTGAGCGGGAAATGGTTTCATCGGAATATTTCACTTCAATCAACTCTTCAAGTTCCCCCTCCTTTACAACGGCAAAATCAACTTCGCGACCTTCTTTATCGCGGATGTATCGCAGCTCATAACGATAACCGTCCCGGTCTTCCAGAAAGTGCAACCGCTTGAGCAGGGAAGTGGCAACAAGGTTTTCAAAACGGGGCCCCTCATCCCCAATAACGTCGCCATTATCAAAAAAATATACTTTTGGAGGTTTCAACACTGCACGTGGCAGAGACCGAGTATAGGGTCGAACGGCAAAAACAAGATACATCCTCTCTAAAACCTGGAGCCAGGACTTGGCCGTCTTGGGAGAAATCTCTATATCACCCGCGAGGTTCGATAAGGTGATAAGGCCTCCGACCCTATGACGCAACAGATCCAGGAAAAGACCCAGTACCTGGATGTTGCGGATGGATTCCAGATCCCGGGTATCTTCCCTTAAAATTCTGTCAAAACGCTGTCGTCGCCATCGCCTCGCTGAACGCTCATCGCCATCGAGAAACGGCTCCGGGAAACCGCCAATGGTCATTAGACGGTGAAAAGCCTCCCGGGCGGAAATTCCTTTTGGAATCTCACCAAGCGTAAATGGGTGCAACCGCCAGTAATGATAACGGCCCATCAGTGAATCGCCGCCCTGACGATAAATGTCGAGACGGGCGGAACCCGTAATCAGGAATGAATGGATTTCGTGGGACACATCATAAATCCCCTTGATCCAGTTTTTCCATTTCGGGAATTTATGCAACTCATCGAGCACGAGCAGGGAATCATCCCGGCTCCATTTTTTCTGTAAAATATCCTGTCGATCCTCATCATAATCCCAGTTCAGATAGCGCCCTTCGGGGAAATGCGTTGAAAGAAGCGATTTTGCAAGTGTGGTTTTGCCAACCTGACGGGGACCTCCCACAAAGACCATCTTTTTTCGCAAATCGTCAAGAATGTAAGGTGTAATATATCTCATGTGGCTATTTTAGCGCGTACTACAAATTAGTCAAGGCTATTTTGTAGTACGTAACAATTTGGACATGATGTTGCAAAAGAAAATATCACGCCCTGTCAAAGCGCAATTCATTAAGAAGGAAACTTCGAAGGCCGAGTCAGAAAACAGGCTCGACCAGAGTATGATCAAAGTCCCCTGGCTAGAGGATACCGACTGAAACTAAGGATTTCTTAATAAATCATGGGTTCCAATTCGTCTGAGAAAATAGATGTCTTCGTGTACTTCAAAGCTAAACCTATAGCCTTTGGTAACTCTCCCCTCCCAAATATCCCGGGGGTCCTGCATTTTTTTGGTATTCAAAGATGGATGTTGGAAATCGGAAAGCAATAGACTTAATTGTTTTTCTGCTGATTTTTGAATTGATGCCGGAAGCCTACGATAGTCCTTGACGAATCTTTTAGAGAAAGCCAGCTTCATATTTTTACCGTCTTTAAGGCTTTAACAGCATCGGCTGCATTATCAAAAGGACCAAAGACGTCTCCCTTCCGGATGTCCTCATCCGCCTCGGATTCTTTCTTCTGCCATTCTTTAGTATAGAAATATTCCTGGTCCGGATGAATCACTTTGACTGGTTTGAGGACAATAAACTCCTCCCGGGTATCCACCTCCACATAATCCCCTTCGGCAAGATTGAATTTGTTTCTGAGATTGCGAGGGATGGTTAGTTGATAATTTTTTCTAATCTTCATGAGTTCCATATTTTGCTCCCCTGTCTTTAAATACTTATGGATTTTTTTAAATTGATAAATTATGAATTTCTGAAATTATATCAAACTATGGTTTTTTGTCAAGTTTTCCAAATTCTCCGGTCATTGCTTTGAAATACCGGGAATTTCTAAAGGAGCACGATGGAAGAATTGATCCGGCAGTCTTGTGAAATTCTGACCACTATGCTACGGAAGTAATGCACGTTTTCATAAGTTCTTCGATGATCATTTTATCCTCAAGAATAAGAGGATTTCGGATAAGCGAAGATATTGGCTTGACGGCCAAACTTTATTTACTTATAGTCAGCGAGCAATAGTGGGACGCTTGCCACCTGACAGACCGAACCTTTTTCGCCATGACCCTGAGTCTGAAAGAATTTCACCACACCTATCGCTCTCAAATTATCAACGAATGGGTAAACCGGCTTAAAGAAAATGCCGGCCCCCTGTATGCTTCCAGGCCCCGTGAAGAGCTGATTGGAACTATTTCTGAGGCATTTCAGGCCAATTATCATTTTCTGGTTGAGGAACGGATAGGTCCCATCAACCGGTTCATTGATAAAATCTGCAGAATGCGCCTTGAAGCCGGTTTTCATCTCTCTGATGTTCAAACGGCTTTTGAATTGTACCGGACCATTGTCATTCCCATTGTCGCCGAACAGTGTGCCAGGCAGGATTTCATTCGAGCGGTGGAGAAAATCAACCACTGTCTGGAATATACCATTCGCAGTTTCAGCGATCATTTTCAAGGCATGCACGAAAGAAGGATTCTGGAACATAACCGGCAGCTTGAAGACGAGGTTCGGGCCAGGACCAAAGCGCTGCAGGAGTCGGAACTACGCTACAAAATATTGGTGGAAGAGATCAATGACGGGTATTTTGTAATTCAGGACCAGGTGATTGTGTTTGCCAATCGCGCCTTTTGTAAAATGCACGATTATTTGCCGGAAGAGGTCCTGGGAAAAAAGTTTTACACCTTTTTAGCGCCTGCCAGCAGGGAAAATGTTATCGAAATTTACCGAAAAAGTGTTGAAAACGAACCCAGTCCGGTGTTCTTTGAATATATGCGTCTAAACAGAGACGGCGGTGTTTTTCCCACTGAAATCAGAGCCAATGTAGCCGCTTATGACGGACAATTGTCCAACATCGGCATTTGCAGGGATATTACCGAACGGGTTGAAATGGAAGAGAAAGTCAGGGAATCGGAACGGATGGCCTATATCGGCCAGATCACCACATCACTTTCCCACGAGATTCGAAATCCCCTGTCGGCTGTCAAGATGAATCTTCAAATACTGGAGAAAAATCCGGACATAAAAGGGAATGATAAACGCCGCGTCAACATTTCCATTCGAGAGACAACCCGCCTGGAACGGATTCTCACTCAGCTTCTCGATTATGCCAAGCCGCTTCAACTGGTTTTTGCACCCATGGATCTCAATATGACGCTTGTCACCTGCCGTGAAGCCCTGGAGGTAAAATTCAAAGAAAAGCAACTGACGGTAACGGAAAAACTGGATAGCGCCGTTCCCATTTTTTCAGCCGATGCGGGAGCATCGGAACAGGTATTCTACAACCTCTTTTTTAACGCCATTGATGCGTCCGGCCAAGGCGGTCACATAACGGTGCAAAGCCTTTTCCATAACCATTCCGGAACGCCTTACGTGGAAGTGGTGGTCCAGGACAATGGACATGGCATACCCTCCCGGTTTATGGATGAAATTTTCAAACCCTTTTTCTCCACCAGAACCAAGGGGACGGGCCTGGGGTTATCCAACGTCAAACGGATTGTCCATGCCCACGGTGGGCGGATAAAGGCGGAAAACCGTCGTTTAAAAGGCGCAAAATTTAGTGTAAAACTCTCCATAGGCGGCAAGCATGGCCAAAATACTGATCATTGATGACGAACCTTCCATTCTGGAATCTCTGGAGATGTTCCTGGGAGAAATGGGGCACAGGGTGTTTAAGGCCGACACCGGTGAAAAGGGGTATTCCCTTCTTTCCAGGGAAATACCGGAAGTGGTCATCCTGGACATCCGCCTGCCGGATATGAACGGACTGGACGTGTTGTCTCGAATTCGGGAAAGCCAGTGTCCCGCCAAGGTCATCATGATGACAGCCTTTCAAGATATGGAAACCACCATTGAAGCCATGAAGCGCGGCGCATACGACTACCTTCACAAGCCTCTGGATGCGGAATTGGTGGAAAAAACAGTCAACAGCGCATTGCATGTCCTGAAAGTGGACCGTGAAACGCCCGGGGAAAAAGAGGAAAGCCTCCCTCTCAACAAAGACGTCATCATCGGAAAAAGCGACAATATGAGACGGATCTTCAAAATGATTGGTCTTGTCTGCCAGAATCGCGCCACCGTCCTCATCCAGGGTGAAACGGGAACCGGCAAGGAACTGATCGCCAGAACCATCCATCGCAACTCCCACTTCAGCAGCGAACCTTTTGTCACAATGGATTGCTCGGCCAGCGTTGAAACCCTCCTGGAGAGTGAGCTGTTCGGCCATGAAAAGGGCGCTTTCACCGGAGCGACCGCCACCAAGCAAGGAAGGATTGAACTGGCCGGAAAAGGAACCCTTTTTCTGGATGAACTGGGAGAATTGCCGCGACGGCTTCAGGGTAAATTCTTAGGGTTCCTTCAGCGCCGTGAATTCAACCGGGTGGGAGGACACGAATTATTGCAGTCCCGCTGCCGCATCATCGGCGCCACCAACTTGGATTTGACCGCCTCAGTTCAGAAAAAGGAATTCAAGGAAGATCTTTATTATCGCCTTAGGGTCGTTACCATTCATGTCCCCCCGCTACGAGAACGTTTGTCGGATATACCGGAACTGGTGAAACATTTCCTTCAGAAAATCAACAATGACCTGCAAACAGAAGTCACCAAATTGCAAAACGGTGTCATTGACAGACTCATGACGCATACGTGGACCGGAAATGTTCGAGAACTTGAAAACTGTCTGGTGGAAGCAGTGGTGAGGGCCAGAGGAAATGTGATTCTTCTGGAAGACATTAAAACCATTTTAAATACCGACAGCGGCCTTGATTCCGAAGGTCTGTCCGGTTATTCCCTTCCCCGTATGGAAAAGGAACATATTGAAAAAACGCTTCGACATCTGGACTGGAATCGCACCCGGTCAGCCGAAGTTTTGGGGATCACGCTTCCTACCCTGCGCAGCAAAATCCGAAAATACCATATCATCGTGCCATCCCTCCGATGGTGATCCGTACCAACAAGGCGCAGGCCCAATCATGGAAAGAAATTTTCCATGCCTGAAAATTTCTTTCAGCGCCGGCCAAAAGAGTAAAACCGGCTTTCCTCTCTAATAAATCTCGTTTTACCCATAATATATACAGGTTATGCGAATGGTTTTTCATTCGAATTCTTGGAAAATTTGTTGGCACCAATCTTGCTTTAAACCGAGGCAATCAATGTAAAAGGATCGGAAATGGACCTCAAAACGATCAACGCCATGGAAAAAGAGCATCTTCGAACGGTCCTGGAAAAAACGGGTTGGAATATTGAAAAGGCTTCCCGCCTCTTAAAAATATCGGCGTCTCAGGTGAAACGGAAGATTCGGAATCACGGTTTAACGCCTCCCGAATTTTCCTGAAATAGCCCCATTTCTTATAAACCTTATTTTGGAGGGACAAAGGATGAAGACCCAAAATCGATCGATTCTAACCATTTTTCTATTTTTATTTTTTCTGGCATTTCCCGTCACGGGCGCTTTGGCAGCGGAACCCATAAAGATTGGAGCGCCCCTGTCAACCGCCTATCTCTATGGTTGGGATGCGGAACGGGGGATCAAACTGGCCGTTGAAGAAATCAACGCCAAGGGCGGGGTGAATGTGGGGGGCGAAAAAAGGCCTTTCTCGGTGGATGTCATCGACACCCGGGATCTTGAACCGGGTGTGCCGGTGAGCGAAGCGCTCATGGCCATGGACAAATTGATTCTGGCAAAAAAGGTCCATTTCATCATCGGCGGGCCGGTTCGCTCCGAAGCGGCATTGGCGGCCATGAGCCTGTTGAGTAAACATAAGGTCGTCTCCATCCTCACCACCGGCGCTCTGAGCCCCAAATATCATGCCATGGTGGAGAAGCAATACGACAAATTCAAATATTGTTTTCGAATCCACGGCGAAGCTAAATGGCTGGTCAAGGAAATTCTCACCTGTTTAATGGAAATCAAGGAAAAATACGGCTATGATCGACTTTTTATCATGGTTCAGGATGTGGCTCACGCCCGTGCAGCGGGAAAAATCCTGGGCAAGGTGGCCAAAAAGAAAGGATGGGATGTTACGGGAATGGAGATCTACCCCACCGGCACCAGCGACTTTTCCATGGGCCTCATCAAAGCCAAGAAGACCAAAAGCGAGGTAATTTCCATCTGGATGGATATGCCGGAAAGCTCCATTTTGCTGAAACAGTGGTATGACATGAAAATTCCCGCCCTCCCCTTCGGAAGCACCCTGGCCGCGGCCGAACAGCCGGGCTTCTGGGAGGCCACCAAGGGAAAGGGTGAGTATTGTCTGGCCAACGTAGTAAACGCCGGCAATGCACCCAGCACTGCCACTCCCTGGACCATGAAGTTCTACAACGCCTACAAGAAGCGTTGGGATATCGAACCCGAAGGCCTGGGAACCTCCAGCAGCTATATGGCGGTTTACGTGCTGAAAGACGCCATTGAAAGGGCCGGTTCCCTGGATTCCGACAAAGTGGTGGCAGCCCTTGAAAAAACCGACATCATGGGCGTCTACGGCAGGCTCCGTTTTTCACCCAAGGGGCACCAAGTCATCCCTTCCTTTGATCCCAAAGAGGGCGCCGTGGGAAGCATCTTCCAGTGGCAGGACGGCAAACGGGTGGTGGTCTTCCCCAAATCCATCGCCACGGGACAAATCCAACTGCCGCCTTGGATGAAATCCAAAAAATAACCCCTTTTCATAACCCCTTTTTGCCGGAACAGGCATTACCGGCAGAAAGGGAACATCCTTCAAAGACATTGCCGCTCTGGGCCCTGCGGGGCCCGTTATCCTGCAAACATCATTTCGGAAACAGGTTATGGATATTCTGATTTACGGCACCATCAACAGCATCATGCTGGCACTCATGGCGCTGGGGTTCGCCCTGGTCTATGGAACCAGCCGCATTCCCAATTTTGCCCACGGCGCTATTTATGTTGTATGCGGATTTGTAACCTGGGCATTTGTTCGGGGACTGGGTCTCAATTATTTCGTGGGCATCCTATTGGCCCTGGCGTTGACGGGGCTCCTGGGCGCGCTCATGTACCGCTTTGTGCTGGTCCGGGTACGCGGCATGAACATCTCCGAGATCATCGCTTCCTACGCCATCGGGCTCGCCCTTCTGGAAGGGCTCAGGTGGGGCGGTTTCAAGGGAACCACCTACACCCTTCCCGTATTCATCGAGGGGAGCATCACCATCGGCGAAATTCCCGTTGATTATCAGCGAATTCTGGTGGTGGTCATCGGGATTCTACTGGTGGCGTTTCTCTGGGTCTTCACCCACTACACCCGTATCGGCCTTGCCCTTCGGGGCATGGCCCAGGATGAACGGGCGGCCCTCATGCTGGGGATCGACTCCGACACCATGGCGCTGGTGGCCATGGCCCTGGGGTCCATGCTGGCGGGATTGGCGGCCATACTGATTTTGCCCCTGGGCAACATCGTGGTGGAAAAAGGGTATGATGTCCTCATTCAAGCCATCGCCGTATGTATTGTGGGAGGGCTGGGGAGCTGGATGGGGGCCGTTCTGGCGGCGTTTCTCATCGGTTTTGCCCAGATTTTGACCACCGTCTATCTGGGAAGCCATTTTCAGATGGTGGTGGCCCTGCTGGCCATTATTATTACGCTGATCCTGAAACCGTCGGGGCTCTTTGGACAGCAAAAAGAACTGGAAGAGAGGGTATAGGCGTGAATACCGAACAACAACGAAAGGAGCGCCTGGACCGGGGCATCAAGGTTCGTTCCGATGGCCTCTATGCGCTCATGGGGTGGCAGGAGTTAACGTATCTGACGTTGCCCAGGCTGGTCTTGATTCTGGGATTTCTGGCATTGCCTCTGGTCATGCCCAGCATGTACTGGAACCGCGTGATCACCATCGTGTGCATCTATGCCCTGCTGGCCCTGAGCTTCGATTTCCTCGCCCACTTTGTGGGGCTTGTGTCCCTTGGGGGGGCTTTTTTCATCGGTGTGGGCGGGTATCTGTCCGCCATATTCAATACCTCTTTCGGCATCCCACCGATGCTTTCCATCCCAATGGCAGCGCTCTCGGGTGCCATCGTCTGCACCGTTTTGCTGCTCCCCTGTCTGCCCCTTCGGGGCGTCTATTTTGCTATTGTCACCCTCATGTATCCCCTGGCCCTGGCCCGGGTCATTGAAGCGACCGACATCCTGGGCGGCACGGACGGCATCCTGGGGATCGACAGTTTCCCAAACGAATGGGTGGAGCAGTATTCCGTCATTCTTCTGGTGCTCCTCTTTTTGTTCGCCATAAGACGGCTGGTCAACACGGATGTGGGGCTGGTAATTCGGGCTGTGAAAGATAATGACCAGGCGGTGCGCGCCTCCGGAATGAGTGTCAATTTTTATAAAGCGGGCGCGGTGTTCATCGGCTCGGCCATGGGGTGTATGGGTGGCGCCTGTCTGGTGCACGTCTACATGTGGGGCGGCATTTCCCTCTTCGCTCTCGATTTCTCCATCCTTCCCATCGCTGCGACGGTCATCGGCGGCAGCGGCACCCTGGTGGGACCGGTTCTGGGCTGTCTGATTCTCGTCCCCATATCGGAACTGCTCAGGGATTTCGGCACCCTTCGCATCGTATTCTATTCCATTTTGCTGGTCTGTTTTGTGGTGTTTCGGAGTGAAGGCCTCATGGTGTACGGAGAAAGAAAATATCATCAGTTTGAAAGGTGGGTCAAAGTATGAGCGATCAACCGATTCTGGAAGTCAAAGACTTGACCAAGGCCTTTGGCGGCATTCTGGCCTTGAACCGGGTCAATTTCCATTTGAACGAAGGCGAAATTCTGGGAATTATCGGCCCCAACGGTTCCGGCAAGACCACCATCGTCAACTGCATCACAGGCTTCATCAGGGCCACATCAGGCCAAATCTTTTTCAGGGGCAAAAACATCACCGGAAAGGCAGCCCATAAAATCGCCGATATGGGGGTCACCCGCACCTTTCAAATCATGCGGCCCTATTTCAGTTTGCCGGCCTACAAAAACCTGGTGATCCCTCTTTTCTCACCCCGGGCCAAGCGGACCGGGGGGTGGCGGGGCGGTGGAAAGTTGGGGGACCGAAACACGGTGGGCATCGATATCCTGGAAGAGATCGGATTCGAGCGGGATTCGCGGGTTCCCTACAAGAAGGCCTCCTCACTCCCCACCGGTTACCTCAAGCGGCTGGAACTGGCCCGATGCCTGGCCCTGAAACCGGACATCATTTTATGTGACGAGGTGTTTTCGGGGTTGAGCATGAGTGAAATCGCCAGCATGGTGCCTCTCATCGAGCGACTGCAAATGGATGGTGTTACCCTGATCATGATTGAACATCGTTTGCGGGAGCTTTTTCGCGTGGCGGATCGCATCATGGTCCTCAATTTTGGAGAAAAACTGACCGAAGGCACTTCCGATGAAGTCATGGCCAATGAGAAAGTGAAAGAAGCTTATTTTGGTTCCGAAGAGGTCGAGGAGGTCATGAGCTATGCTTGAGGCAAGCGGCTTGATGGTATTTTACGAAAATGTGCTCGCGCTCAACAATGTGGCGGTGAAGTGCGACGCCCATCAGATTGTGGGCGTCTTCGGCGCCAACAGTGCCGGGAAATCAACCCTCATGTACACCCTTTCAGGCATCATGGAAGATATTCGAAAAAAAGAAGCCATGGCCGGTGCGGAACGTATCACCATCATGGGGGAAATTCAGTTTCTGGGAAAGGACATCATGGGGCTCAAGCCGAGCCTCCGCGCCAGGCAAGGCATTGTGCTCTGCCCCGAGAGACGTCGGATTTTCAGCGAAAGCAGTGTTATTGAAAACCTGCGCATCGGCGGATATCTGGCCAGCACTTCCCAGGCCAGGGAAACCATGGAATATGTGTTTGAAATTTTCCCGGCCTTGGTAAAACTGAAAAAACGCACCGGGGGATTCTTAAGCGGTGGCGAGCAGCAGATGCTGGCCATTGGGCGGGCTCTCATGGCACAACCCAAGCTGCTGCTGCTGGATGAACCGCTCCTGGGCCTGAGTCCCCTCATGCAGGCCATTTTGATACGCGGCACCAAGGTCATTCGGGATGAACGCAATATTTCCATTATGGTGACGGAGCAGTACGCCAGACCCGTTCTCCCAATCGTGGATTACGCGTTTATCCTGGAAAACGGGGCCGCCGTCATGGAGGGAACCCGGGAAGAACTGCTGAGCAACCCGGATATTCGCTCGGCCTACTTTGGGGTTTAAGGGTCTCAAAATCTATTCTCAACACCCGTTAATGGAGTTTTTCAGCCCATGAAGATCGACGAACAGGCACTGGCAAAGGAATTGACATTTACGCGATTTGATCGCATGTGTGAAACCTACCCCAACCGCACGGCGGTGGTTTATCTGGGAGAGAGGTTTACCTATGCCCGTTTGCAGGACTTGAGCATGCGGTTTGCGGGGGCCCTGACGGAGTTGGGCGTCAAAAAAGGCGACCGTGTCATGGTGTATCTGTCCAACTGCGTTCAATGGTTGGTGGCTTTTTTGGGCATTCAAAAAGCGGGTGCCGTGCTGGTTCCCGTCTCTCCTATTTACACCTCCTATGAATTGGAATATATGCTCAAGGATTCCGGCGCTGAAACCGTCATCTGTCTGGATACCAATTTCTCCTATGTCAAGGAGGTGGCGGACAAAACCGGGCTTAAAAGCATTATCGTCACCAATCTGGCGGATCTCCTTCCCCTTTGGAAACGCTCTCTCGGCATGTTGTTCGACAAGGTCCCCAACGGAAAGGTGGACAAGGACGTCCGGGTCCATTCTTTCAGGTCCCTTCTGAAGCGAAAGCCCCTTAGAACGCCGGTTTCCCTGGATCCCTGGAAAGACCTTTCATACATCCTTTACACGGGGGGGACCACCGGTTTTCCCAAAGGCGTTCCCGGAAACCATATCGGCATGACCTCATATGTGAACGACGTCACCGACGATGTGGCCCATGGCCACCTCAAGGAAGGGGAGGATGTTTACATTGCCGTCAATCCCCTTTTTCACATCATGGCCCTGGGACTTTGCATGGCCGTCGGACTGAACAAAGGAAATGCCGTTTTGCTCATGCCGATCCCCCAGGTGGACGCCATCATGAGCACCATTGAGCGGTTCAGCGCCCGGTGGTTTCTGGGGGTCCCGGCCCTGTATCGCATGATACTGGAAAACGACCGCCTGGAATCTTATGACCTCAGCACCCTATCTTATTGTTACTGCGGCGGAGACGTCCTGCCGGCGGAAGTCTTTCATCGCTGGAAAGAACGCTTCGGCGTGCCCATCTATCAGGTCTATGGATCCACCGAGGCGGGACACGTCACCTACAGCCGCATTGAGAAAAACCCAAAACCGAATACCATCGGATTGCCCCTTAGAAGCCGCACCTGTATTGTGGTAGACCCTGACACGCTGGAACCGGTGGTGCCCGGCGAAACCGGTGAACTGCTGGTGACCTCCCCCTACAGCTTGAAGGAATACTGGAACAAACCCGATGAAACCAAACGATCCTACATTGAGATGGACGACCGCATCTTTTATCGCATGGGAGATTTCGTGAGCGAAGACGAAGACGGACAATTTGTATATATGGAAAGGTCCGCCGATGTCATCAAGCACAAAGGGTACCGGGTTTCCGCTTCCGAGGTGGAAGCGGTACTGCAGAATCACCCGACGGTCATCGGGGCGTGCGTGGTGGGGATTCCCGATGAAAAGGTCGGGGAGCGCATCAAGGCCATTGTGGTCCTGAAGGAAGACGCCAAAGGCGTCGGGGGAACGGATCTCATGAAATGGTGCCGGGAGCGGCTCGCCTCCTACAAGCTTCCCGGGTATATTGAATTCCGGGACATGCTCCCCAAAAGCAAGGTGGGCAAATTGCTGCGGCGGGAAGTACGGGATGAGGAGAGAAGGCGTATAACCAAATCCGGAAAGAAAGCCTGAGAAACGGATAATCACCAGGGGACGAGGAGACGGCAGAATGTCTGAAGGCATACTCAACAACAAACGGATACTGGCCGTAGACGATGAACCGGATGTTCTGGAAACACTTCAGGAGCAACTGGAGGATTTCGACGGTCTTATCTTTGACACGGCGCAGGATTATGAAACAGGGTATCACCTGCTCAGAAGCTGGACCTACGATGTGGTCATTTTGGACATCATGGGGGTCAGGGGCTTTGATCTGTTGAATGCCGCAACTGCACTGGGGTACCCCGCTGTTATGCTCACAGCCCATGCCATGACCCGGGAATCCCTCAAAAAATCCATTGAACTGGGGGCCAGGGCCTTTATTCCCAAAGAAAAGATGTTTGAAATTACGCAATTTCTGGAGGATGTCCTGACGCTCAACCACCATCACGGATGGCTGAAAGTCTTTGATCGCCTGGGCGGATTTTTCAAAAAGGCGTTCGGTTCCGACTGGCAAAAAAGCGAAAAGGCGTTCTGGGACAGCGTCCTTTCGGGAAAAGACATGCCCCAACCCGCTATTTTGAAAAAGTAGTTGTGCAAGTTACGTTTAAGCGCATAACATGAAATAAAACCAAAGATCAAAAGCCATTAGAGGCTTTCCCTAAAAAGGAGAAAAACATATGGAATTTAGCCCGTTGCTTATCAAAAGAAGAAGCTGTCGCGTCTTTGAATCCACACCGGTGACGGAGGAGCAGATCGAAGAGATCCTGCAGGCCGGATGCTGGGCACCCAGCCCCTTGAACCTTCAGCCATGGGAATTCATTGTGGTTACGGATCCCGACATCAAGAAACGGGTAAAAGAAGCGGGTGAAAAGGCGAAAAATGAGGTGATCGCAGCCAACGGGCCCGGATGGGCGAAGAAATACTCCGCGGATTTTGTGCAGGATGCGCCTCTTTTGATTGCAGTGGTCTTTGATCCGGGAAAAGGAGGGCTCGGCACGTTTTTTGGGCAGCCCCACGGGGCTTTGCAGGCGGCATCGGCGTGTATCCAGAATATGATGTTAAAGGCTTCCGAACTGGGGCTGGAATCTCTGTGGTTTACCTTCTTCAGGCCCGATGAACTGGTGCCCGTATTGAACATTCCGGAAAATCTTGAAATCGCAGGTGTCATTGCCCTCGGCAAACCTGCTGAAGAGGTCAAAGCGCCTCCCCGCCGGGCTCCGATCGTCTATCGGGAAAGATATAATGTTTTGAAAGAATAAGTCGGATTGCTATTCCGCTACACTCCACCATTATTGTTTTCTGGAGCCTAAACAAAATATCTTGCTCAGCTGGGTTATTCCTGCCGGATTAGGTGGCTATTTCACCATAGTTCGCTTTACATTAACTGCCGGCCAGGTATAAATAAAGACAAGGGGGGTACTCCCCGTATTCTTAACCCCATGACGGCTGTTGGCTGGAGCCCAAAGGTGGCATCCCGCTTCGATAGGTACAGGATCGCCCTCGGTATATAACTGTCCACTTCCCTGAATGATAATCATGCAGTCATCAACCGGATGTGTGTGCGGCGGGATTTCGCTGCCGGGTTGCAGGGTAAGTTTCCCCAGGGTAACTGCCTGAGACCCGTTGTCATACTCGACTGCCTGGGCAAGCATGACGCCGGGGAATATCTCTCTAACTTTGATGTCTTTTTCTCTAAATACCGGCATAAGCTAATATCCCCTCCCCAAATATTTTTAAGACTCGGGTCCCCGCAGGTCTAAGCTTCTTTCATCTCACGGGAAACATCAACCGCAGGATGAGCGGTTACATACATCAGATCCTCGTTTCCATCATTCCCCATACTGTGCCATGTGTTGGCGGGAACGAGTAGCCCCATGCCGGGTTCAACTTTGTGTGTTCCTTCACCTTCTATTGTCAGATAACCAGTCCCGGCATAAACGTACATCGCTCCCTCAACCTTATGTCGGTGCGTCGGGATTTTACCGCCGGGATGAAGCGTTTCCGACATTACGGTGATAGCCTGGGAACCGTGATCCTTGTCTACTACCAGCTTCATCTCGAATCCGGGGAATAATTCTCTAACTTCGGTATCTTCCTTACGAGTTACCGGCATTTTCAGTCACCTCTCCTTTCTTGATAGAGGACTCCGAAATAGTGAAGAAGATCCTCAAGCACTTAATTTCTTTCTAACCGACCCGGTATCGCTCCAGGGGATGCATGTCCTCCTTGGCGATTTCAACGGTCATGCAAACGCTCTCATCTTCGTAGGTGGTTTCAAGAACCCTCCCCAGGTTGTGGATGTCGTGTATGCGTTTTTGCTCTGATATGGGAATCAACAGGGTGACTTCCGTGAGCGGGTGAAGGCTTTCCCCCAGATTTCGTAAAAAATGATCAACGTTTCGGCCGTTTGCGGCTGAGATGAACTGTGCATCCGGATAAGATTTTTGGGTCCCTTTGACCACAGTTTCAGAAACCCTGTCGATTTTGTTGAATACAAGGATTTGGGGAATTTGGTCGGCCCCGATGGCTTTAAGGACGGTTTCCACATCCGCCATATGCTTTTGAAAGTTTTCATCTGAGATATCGGTCATATGTATCAGAAAATCGGCTTCTTCCGCTTCTTTGAGGGTGGCACGGAAGCTTGCCACCAGGTGATGGGGCAGATTGCTGATGAACCCCACGGTATCGGATATAACCGCCTCCTTTCCGTTACCCAGTTCCAAAGACCGGGAAGTGGAATCAAGGGTCGCAAAAAGTTTGTCCTCCACCAGCACCCCGGCGTGGGTCAGTCGGTTGAAAAGGGTTGATTTTCCTGCATTGGTGTAACCCACCAGACCAATATTTTTGCATCGTTTTTTCCGTAATTTTTTTTGGGTATCGATCTGTCTGACAAGTTTTTTAAGGGTTTTTTCAATCTCGTAAATTTCCCGCTGAAGCTTCTGACGGTCCATTTCGCTCTGCTTTTCCCCCATTCCCCGAAATGCCGCCTTCCCGCCCGTCTTGCTACCGAACCGCTCCCGGTCCAGGTGCCCCCACATGCTCTTCACCCGGGGCAGTTCATATTTCAGTTCGGCCAGCCGGACTTGAAGACGGGCCTCCCTCGTCCTGGCATGGGCATGAAAGATTCTGAGGATCACCTCGGTGCGGTCGATGACGGGCAGGGAAAAGCATTTTTCGATGTTGCGCGCCTGGGAACCGGTGAGATCATGATCAAAAATCAGGAGGTCGGCTTCTCCCCCTGCTTTTTCAAGGCACGTCTCGATAAATCCTTCACCGATGAAGGTCCTGGGATGAATTTTCTCTCTTCGTTGAACATATGTTCCCATGGTAAAAATACCTGCCGTATCGGCCAGGCGAACCAATTCCGCCATGGAATCAGCTTTGGCGGCAGTGCCGCCGTCCAAAGTGCAATAGCCTAGCAGGATGGCTCTGGTTTTTTCGGTTCCTTGGGGCATCAGTAATCCACAATCCTTATCCCACAATCCTAAAGAATGAGATCTTCCGCTGTCATCTCCCTGGGTGATGGAAGCCCCAATAGGTGCAGTACGGTGGGTGCCACGTCAGAAAGTTTTCCCCGTGGCTTGAGCTTTTTCCCCACGGCGTTTTGTGAAATGTAAATCAAATCAACGGGAAACAGTGTATGGCTGGTTTTAGGAAGGTGTGTCGCATAGTCCACCATCTGTTCTGAGTTTCCATGGTCGGAAGTGATCAGGATGTCCGCCTTCAGCTCCAGCAGCTTTGTAACGATCCTGCCGACGCATTCATCCACCACTTCAATGGCTTTGACGGCAGGCGCCATGGACCCGGTGTGCCCCACCATGTCGCCGTTGGCATAGTTCACCACGATAAAATCGTAAGGGTTGTTGTTTAAGCGCTTCAGGATTTCTTCGGTCACCGAATAAGCGTCCATTTCAGGATGACTGCCGAAGCTGGACGCGTCGAATCGGGAGGGTATCTCAACCTGGTCTTCCCCCGGATAGGGGGTGGTGCTCTTACCGTTAAAGAAGCTTGTCACATGACGGAATTTCTGTGTTTCAGCAATCCGCAGTTGGGTGAGTCCCGCATTCGAGATTACTTCACCCAGAAGGTTTTCCATGCCGCCTCCCTGGTCCATGGGTGTCATCAGGTAGGCGTTGAAGGCATCGTAGTAGCGGGTAAATCCAGCGTACAAAACCTTCGGCCGAACTTTGAGGGTTCCCGGGTAGGATGGGTCCACAAAGGCGCGGGACAGTTGAATGGCCCGGTCCTGGCGGTAATTGGTGTGTAGAATGGAATCCCCGTTCTCGACTCCGTCATAATCCCCGATGCAGAAGGGGGGGATGTACTCGTCGGTCATTTCGTCCCCGTCGGGGGTCTTCATTTCCCCATAGGATTCGGATACGGCCTTTTGGGCGCTTTCGGCTTTCATCCCTTCGGCGCAAACAATACAGTGGTACGCCTGGTCCGTCAGGTGCCAGTTTTGTGAACGGTCCATGCCGTAGTAGCGGCCCATGACCGTTCCGATTCGGCAGTCCCCCACTTTTTCCATTTCGCCATCCAGGGTTTTCAGATAGCCGAGGGTGCTTCGCGGCGGGGTGTCCCGACCGTCCAGAAACGGATGGATAATAATTTCGCCATTGGGGAATTCCTGCCTTGCCCGAGCCATGATTTTGAAAAGGTGTTTCTGGTGCGCGTGTACCCCTTCATCCTGCAACAGGCCCAACAGGTGCAACCGGCTGTTGTTTCCACGCCAGTTGTGCATCAGGTTCTTCCATTCTTCGGCGTCAAAGAGGATGCCGCTGCTCAGTTCCTTGTCAATGCGCTTTAATTCCTGGACCACAATACGTCCCGCGCCCATGTTGAGATGCCCCACTTCGCTGGACCCCTGGTATCCGTCGGGCAGACCCACGGGCTCGCCCGCGCACTCGAGTATGGTCCAGGGATAACGCTTCTTGTAGGCATCCATATTGGGCGTATGGGCAGCCAGGACCGCATTCCCCTCTTTTTTTTCATTCAATCCCCATCCATCGCGGATGATGAGTGCCACCGGTTTTTTCATTTTGGGCTTTCCTTATTTTATGATGATTTACGAATTTTATGGGGAATGCTCCCCTTACGCCCACACCACCCGTGGCGGATTGCGCCGGGGGATGCGCCGGTATTTGAACCTGGGGTATCCCACCATCATGGCGCCGTAAGCCCGGTGTTCGGGAGGCAGGCCCATGGCTTTGAAAAGGGGCGGAAAATTATTGGCCGCTGTGTAGAGATAGCCTCCCCAGCAGGTACCCAGGCCCATGGTGGGTGCATATAGATCCAGGTGGCTCAAGGCGAGGGCGCCGTCTTCCGAACCAAAAGGCCAGTCCTTGTCGCCATGAACCACGATGACGTGGGGTGCGCCCCGGCAGATGCGTTCTTCCCCGTTCTCCCATGCTTCCAGAACCCGTGGGAGCTTCATTTGTTCGGCCATTTCCGGACGATTTTGGATGATCAGGCGCACCCAGTCCATGACCAGCCCGGCGAGACGCCTTACTTCGGCGGCATTCTCAACCACAAGCCAGTGCCAGGGTTGCGCGTTTTTGGCTGAAGGCGCACCGCAGGCGATTTCAAGTAATTTTTTCAACTTTTCATGTTCAACGGGTTTTTTCCGGAATGTCCGGATAGAGCGGCGGGAAGCCAGAAACTGATCGGCCTGCTTTTGGGTGAGGTGCAGTTCCGGATCCAGGGATAAACATTCATCCGGCTTGAGCCATGACAGGCTGAGGGCGCCTTCGGGACAGACCGATACGCAATGGCCGCATTGAAGGCAGTGCTCTTCCGCATCGGGGGCGGGTACGGGGATATCCTTGGGGGATGCCGTCAGAATTACACGCGACGGGCATTCGGCAACACAGATGCCGTCACGATTGCATTTGTCGGGGTCTACGGTGAACAGGGGCATTTTGAAACTGGCTCCAATATTAAATCTATTCTAATACCACGAGGGCGTCCACGGCCACGGGTTTGCTGCCCGAAAGGATCAGGGGATTGATGTCGATCTCTTTGACAGCATCGTTTTCAAGACCGATCCGACCCACATTGATGAGGATGTCGGCCAGCAGGTCCCGATCCGCCGCGGGCATACCCCGCACGGCGTCCAGGATCTTATGGGCTTTGATTTCCGACATCATTTCAAGGGCATCGTATTTTTCAAGTGGCGCCACACGGAAGGAGATGTCCTTCAATACTTCGGTGAAGATGCCCCCAAGACCGAACATGACACAAGGGCCGAACTGTGGATCGCGGGTGAGGCCCACCACCAGTTCCCGTTGTCCCTTGATCATTTCCTGGACCAGTACCTCATCTTCCTCGGCCATGTTGGCCACAATGCGTTTAAAGGCGTCAAGTGCCTCATCCGCGTTCCTGATATCCACTTCGATCAGGCCTTTTCCCGTTTTGTGGGCGATATTGGATGAACACCCTTTTAATACAAGGGGAAAACCGATTTCTTCCATCGCCGCCCGTAAACCGTCTTCATCGGTTACCGTCCGTTCTCGGGTAATGGGAATATGATACGCTTCGAGAACCTGTTTGGACTCATATTCGGAAAGGGCGCTTCGTCCCTCGTCTGCGGCCTTTTGTAGAACTTCCATGTGTGCCTCCCAAATGTTTCTGCCATTATGATTTCAGCTTTTTTCCAATGCGCTGATGTGGTAAGAGTTGCTGGGAAGCATAGAAAAAAGAGGTGGGTTTGTCAATCATTGGAAATGCATTTCCGAGAATGTCCATGGTGCCTGTGACCCCATATGAACACACATATTTCCGAAAGCATTATTACCAGAACCTGGGAATTTGGTGAAACAGATCTTCTGGTCAGCTTTTTTAGCACCGACAGGGGTCGCCTTAAGGGGGTTGCTAAAGGGGCCAGAAAGAGCAGCAGGCGTTTTGCCAACTGCCTGGATTTGTTTTGCCTGACCCGTTTGGAATATGAGCGCAAAAGCGGGCGGGATCTCTATTTCCTCCACTCGGGAAAGCTGATTCATGGCTTTCCGAAGCTGAGAACCGATTATCATGCCCTGTCCCTGGCCAGCTACATGGTTGAACTGACCGAAACCCTCTTTCCCCTGGGTGTTGCGGAGCCGCGTATGTTTTGTCTTCTCAAAGATGCCTTGTCAGCCCTTGAGGGTAAGATTAAAAAAGAGGAATTACGGATTCTTTTTGAGGCCAAGGCCCTGGCCCTTGGTGGATACAGCATCAATTTTGAAAGGTGCTGCCATTGCGGCAGACGTTATGCCGCTGAGGGCCGGGCCGTCTTTAAACAGAAAAAAGGGGGCATTGCCTGTCTTAAGTGTGAAAAAGAGTCTGCGCGATCGCCGGGTCTTGATCCGGATGCGGCCAGGGGTCTGAATCAGATCCAAACGACCCCCCTGAACGATTCCCAAAAGGTACCGTTGACGAATAAGGTGATGGATGAGATGAAAACGGTGCTTCGGTTGCACCTGTGCTACAGTATCGGAAAGGAGCTGAAAACCGCCAGGTATCTCGCGTAAAGTTCTTACATATCCCGGATGATCTTCAGCATATCCACTGTGGAAATGATGCCGATGGGTTCTCCCTCACGGGTGACAAACACACGATGGATGCGGTTTTTGATCATGGTCTCAGCGACGTGCTGCACGGTATTTTGTTCTCCGACTTCCAGAATCTTGGGGGTCATGATATCTTGCACCGTTACCGGCGCTTCGGTCGTGAAATGGAGGGCGTCAAGATCCTGGTGTGAAAACCGGTCCTCAACCGTGTGAACATAGTAATCATGCCGCCCGTCGAATTGCAGGCTTTTTTCCGGCAGGGTTTCTTGGCGGATGATGTCGGTGATGGATACGGCGCCGATCAATTTTCCATTCTTGGATACAACCGGCGCACCCGATATGGAATTGTGAAACAGAAATTCAGCCAATCCCTGAAGAGACAGTTCAGCGTTTACGGTCAGAACTTCCCGGTTCATGATGTCTTTTGCAGTCAGTTTTTCCATCGCTTGACCTCCCGATTATGATCAAAAAGTTTAAGGTCGAAACGTGCCCTAGTATTGTTTTGAAAATTCCATGAAACGCCGAAACGAAAACAAAGTCAACAAAAAACCGGTAACAGTGAACCGACAACCGTGAACGGTTGCGGCTGTACTGTTTTCTAGAGGCGATAAACGGTGGGTTTTTCTTTCATATCGATGTCAATCCCGATAAAATCGCCGGTTTTGAACCCCAGCTTCCGAAGCCTTTGGACCACCGCTTCGTCCCTGTCCCGATACCAGTTTACCGACCAGACCGGGTTGCGCACCGTGGCGATTCCGTAGGCATCGTGGCTGCAGAGGTTGACGCGAATATCGTCCCTGGCGATCAGGGTATCCGCCTCCGCGAGGAAATAATCCCGTTTATACAGATTGTTGTAAAGCGCCTTTTTGAGGGGGGCTTGAAGATTCGGTATTTCGTCCAGATAATGGTTGGCAATCTGGTAAAGGTCGTCCGAGGGTTCGATGGAAAGGCCCAGGATTGCAAAGCGTTCGTGCCTCAGGGCAAAGTTCTCAAATTCAGCTTCCTTGTCGGTAATAATTTCCAGAGCATCCTTGATGTTAGACTGAACATTATTGTTTCCCATGACAATGTTTTCACATTGATCAATGATGCTCATATAAAATGCCGTGCAATCCATCACAAAAATGGGCCTTTCACGGTAATTCCTTCTCCTTCTGATTCTTTTGATCCCATCTAAGGCTACGGATCTTTCACTTTCCTTTTCATCCAGCGTTTCAATGTGCGAGATGTCCTTGGCCTGGACCACATGGATTTCACCATCCTCGGAGATAATATATTCAATCTCGCATTTGAAACCGAGATATTCCTGGATGTCTTTGGATATGTCCAGGAGGCCCGTATCATGGGGCGTTTTGGTAATAAAAGGCTCACTTTCCACTTTGTGGGAATGGTTTCGGCAGTATCCGAACTCCCAGCTGTTCCCCAACATCTTTGCCATGACCCCGTTCCCGTTTATGAAGGGCATGACGATAACCCCTATATCTTCCAGGTCCAGTTCCGGAGCGTGGCTGAATTCCTGCTGTCTCAATATGGAAAGCCTGCTGACCGTCTTGCCCAGTTTGGTCATGCGATTCCTGGCATATTGAATCCCTGCCACGTCAGCATAGGTCTCTAGCGAATCAAAAGTTCCCGGCTTGAAAGCTTCCTCCAGTGGATGGGCACTCCGGGCAATCACCTTGAAGCTTTCCTGATGGTGACTGAGAAATGCTTCAAGCTTTTTAAAATTTTTGTTCTTGAAATCCGCTGCGGGAACGTAGATAAAGTCAGGAACATTAAATTTGCCTTTTCTTAATCTCTCAAGGTGCAAAGCCTTTTCCGGTAATAGAATGGATGTCATATGCGTTTCTCCAACAAAATTTCAAAGTTTCTTTTAAGCATGCCGATGATCAATGCGCCCTGGGTTGCATGATAACATTTTTCCCGTAAGTCCTCCATCCCAAACCCCGGAGCGCTGCATCGGTGGTTTAGGGTCTCGGAAAAAAATAAATGCGCCAGGATTGCACCGTATTTTTGGTTCGTGTGCAAGGCGCATCCGCCAGTGCATATTAGTGGATATGTGCTGGTGGATGCAACGCAGCAGACGGACCAAAGGACAAGCCGGATGGTGTATTTATTTTTTGCCGAGGTCCTTACCTCCGCCAGTACTCGGGTACCAGCAGAACAATTACCGTATAAATCTCCAGACGTCCCAGGAGCATACAGGAAATCAGCACCCATTTCCCCGCCATAGGAATTTCCAGGTAGTTGCGGATGGGGCCGACCAGTCCAAAACCGGGGCCGATGTTACCGATGGATGCAGCCACGGATGATATTGAGGTGATAAAGTTAAGTCCAAGACCCGCCATGACCAGGGAGGCGACAACAAAAAGACCCATGTAAAGGAAAAAGAACCCCCATATGCTGCCGAGGACATCCGTGGAAACGGCTTGCCCGTTCAGTTTAACCGTGGTTACTGCGTGGGGATGAATAATGCGGAAAATCTGCTGATAACCATGTTTTACCATCAATATGATTCGCACGATTTTTATGCCGCCCCCTGTTGATCCCGCCATGGCCCCTAAGAACATGCATACCAGAAGAATCAGCTGAGAAAAATGGGGCCATTTTTCATAATCCGCGGATACAAATCCTGTTGTGGTGATGATGGAGCTTACCTGAAAGGCGGCAAACCGGAAGGCCTGGAAAAGAGATTTATAAACATCGCCGTAAATATCCAGGGTCACCAGCAGGATGAATGCGCCCACGATGATCAGGAACACGCGACACTCCGAGTCCTTGCCGAATATTTTCAGATCGCCTTTGAGCAGTCGGTAGTGAAGGGAAAAATTGATGCCCGCCAGAAGCATGAAAATCACAATGACAAAATCGAAATAGGCGCTGTTGTATTGAGCGATACTGGCATTTTGTGTGGAAAAGCCGCCTGTGGGCATGGTGCAGAAGGCATGGCATACAGCATCAAACAGACTCATGCCACCCCCGAGAAGGAGCGCCACCTGCAGCAGGGTGATCAGAAGATAGATTTTCCAGAGAATTCTGGCGGTTTCTGAAATTCGGGGTTTGAGTTTGTCCACGACGGGACTGGGAATTTCAGCCTTGTACAGCTGCATCCCGCCGATACCCAGGAAGGGAAGAATGGCGATGGAAAGGACAATAATACCCATGCCCCCCAGCCACTGGGTGAGACTTCTCCAGAGAAGAATTCCCTCGGGAAGGGACTCGATGTCCGTTATGATGCTGGCGCCCGTGGTGGTAAATCCTGAAATGGATTCAAAGCAGGCATCGGTAAAGCCGGGGGTGACACCGGCAAAGAGAAAGGGCAGGGCGCCGACCAATCCCGCCATCATCCATCCCAGCGTAACAATGGCAATCCCGTCCCGGTGATTAAGCTGCTTTTCCTTTTGATTTTTTGTAAAAGCAAAAAGAATGATTCCCAGAAAACAGGTAATGGCCATAGCCAGGATCAAAGGTTGCGTACAATTGTCCTCAAATAGCAAAGAGACGGCCAGTGGTGCCCCCATGGAAAGCCCCAGGAAAAACGTCAAAATCCCGGTGAAACGCACGATGATTTGGAAGTTCATTAGAAATATTCCAACTTTACGGTGAGCAGCTTTTCCAGTTTTGGGAGCACTTGTTGAAGGGCGAATATGATGAGCCGGTCTCCCGGTTTGATCACGGTGTCGCCCCTTGGGATAATGATCTCGTCTTTACGGAAAATGGCACCGACGATGACGCCTTTCGGGATTTTTACCTTGTGGAGGGGTTTGTTGACAATGTCCGAGGTTTCCAGGGCTTCAGCTTCAATGGCTTCGGCGTACTCTCCTTTCAATGGTGCCACCGATAGAATTTTACCCGGTCTGATATACTGCAGAATGGCTCGAACTGCAGCCAGTCTCGGGCTGACCACTGATTGAATGCCAATGGCGCTCATGAGGGGCAGATAACTTAACTTGCTGACACGGGTGATGGCCTTCGGGGTTCCCAGCCCTTTGGCCAGAAGGGATATGAGGATATTGCTTTCTTCATCCCCGGTAATGGCCACCACAAAGTCTGTACTTCCGATGTTTTCCTCTTCCAGGAGTTCTTTGTCGGTTCCGTCTCCGTTGATGACAATCACATGATCAAGAGAGGCTGAAAGCTGCGCACAAATCGCTTCGTTTTTTTCAATAATTTTGGTGCTGACTTTTGCTCGGTCCATCTCTCTGGCCAGGGCCTCGCCTGTCTGACCGGCACCGATGATGATGACCCGCCTCAAACTTTTTTCCTTAATGCCGAATAAACCGAGGCTTTTGTCCAGGTCACGATTTTTGGCTACCAGATAAACCAGATCACCCGCCAGGATGCTGTCGTTGCCGTGGGGGATAATCACCTGATCAGGGAGATTAGGACGGGTTCGCACAATGGCCCCCACCAGGATATCTCCTTCCGCTTTTGTGAATGAAAGGAGTTTTCTGCCGGCAAATGGAGATTTTTCACTTACCATGAAACCGATGAGCTTGACTTTTCCTTCCACAAAATCGATGACTTCAGAGGCACCCGGGATTTCCATCAATCGCTTGATGCTGCGAACCATTTCGGACTGGGGGTTGATGACGTGGTCAATTCCCAGATGATCCTTATCCAGCAGCGGTAGCTCCTTGATGTATTCTTCATTCCGAAGCCTCGCCACTTTGATCAGGGAGGGGTTCAGGTTTTTGGCGATCAGGCAGGAGATCAGATTCACCTCATCGCTGTCGGTGGTCGCCAATAGCATGTCGGCATCTTTGATTGCCGCATCCTTGAGGATTTTGGGGCTTGTCCCGGAGCCCAGAAAGGCCTGTACGTCCAGGTTGTCCGCTACCCGTTTGATCTGTTCCGGGTTCCGGTCAATCAGGACGACATCCTGGTGTTCTTCCGAAAGTCGCTGGGCGATATGGAATCCCACTTCGCCCGCGCCCACAATGATCACCTTCAATGAAGAATCCTCCCACTACCAGCCCTTTTCAGCCAGGATGTGTCTTATCTTCTCTTCCGCCTTTTTCTGCACCAGAACCATTTTCTTCGTGTGGGCCTTTTTGATTTTCTCCGTGAGGATTTTCAGGTCCGCCGGCTTTTCAAGGAGATCGGTGGCCCCCAGCTTCATGGCCTCCACCCCTTTCTGCACCGTGGCATGGCCGGTGAGGAGAATGACCTGTAAATCGGGATTCTTCTTTTTGAGTTCCTTGAGGGTCTCGAGGCCGTCCATTTCAGGCATCTGGAGATCCAGAATGACGGCGTCATAGCTCTCTTCCTGCGCCTTTTTGAGAGCCTCTTTCGGGGAGGTGGTGGTCGTTACGTTCATGTCTCTCGCCTCCATACGCTCCGCCATGGTGTCCAGAAATTCTTTTTCATCATCCACCAGCAATACTTTTTCCATTTTATTCTCCTTTCTTGATAGCTGTTAGCTGTTAGCTGTTAGCGCTTGATCTATGTCTTTTGGTAAAAACAGGTGGATTTCCCCTGCTTTTTCATCCTGTTGGATCGTTGCATTCAGCATTCGCAACAGGGCCTTCTCTTTTTCCGTTGGAAATGCTGGCTCCGATAGGTTTGAGAGTTCTTCGAGACCGGTAACCCTTATTTTTACCGAAGCCTTGCCTGTTTCAAAGGTGAGCCCAACGGTTTTTCCATCTCCTGATACGTCCATGGCAAAATCCAGCATTTGCCAGATAAGATTCTGCAAATGAAAAGGCGATGTGATCACAGCGGAAGCATCGGAGGATGGCTGGAGTTTCAGTGTGATGCTTCGCATATCCGCAAATCTTTGGGCCAGGCCCACAGCCAGTTCAAGGGTTTCCTTTATGCCGACGCTTCTTTGAAACTCATCCACGCTGTGTGCCAGGCTGTTCATGTTAGCAGTGATTCCGTCTGCCCGCTGGATCTGGGCTATAACTCTCTGGGATATGACCTGGATACGTTCAGGGTCGATGGGTATGCCCTTTTCCGCCATCAAGTTGTAGTCTTCCAGAAGGCCTGCGCTCTCATTGATGATGGCCATGATATTCTTGATTTCATGGGATATGGATGCCGTCATTTTTCCGAAAAACTGAAGTTCGGATGCGATTCCGATGCTATTGCGATCAACCATAATCGGTTCCCCTATTTGTTCATCAATTGATTCATTTTATGGAGGAGTTCATCAATGGTCACCGGTTTCAGCAGATAATAGTCCACTCCGGTCTCAGCGGATCCGGCGGCAAAGTCATCCTGCGAACCGTGCCCGGTCATGAAAATGAATTTCATTCGAGGGCATTTTTCTTTCATCATTTTGTGAAGATTAATACCATTAATGCCCGGGATCTTCACGTCGAGAACCGCCAGGTCAAAATCTTCCTGATCGATAAGCGCAAGTGCCGCATCGCCGTTTGTCGTCCAACGTGCTTCGATTCCCCTGATGCCCAACCGCTCCGCCAGTGTTTCCACCAGTTCCTGTTCGTCGTCCACTAAGAGTACTCGCACGAGTTTTTCATCTCCTTTTCTTTGATGGCGAGGGGCAAGGTAATGGTGAAGGTTGTCCCCCTGTTCACTTCGCTTTTAACGTCAATGTTTCCCCCCAGCTGTTCCACCAGGCCGTAGGTAATGGAAAGCCCCAGACCGGTGCCGCCTTTTCCTGTCTTTGTGGAAAAGAAGGGCTCAAAAACGCGTTTGATATCTGCTTCCGGAATGCCGCAACCCGTATCCGAAATGCTCAGAACAATATTATCTTTATCTGCCATGGCGGCTTTCACTTGAAGCCGGCCGTTGTTTTCCATGGCGGCAAAGGCGTTGTTGATGATGTTCAAAATAACCTGCTGCAGTCTACCGGCATCCGTATCAAGATTCGGAAGGTTTTCATCCATCTCAATGGAGATCTGAATGGACCGGTATTCCGCCTCCTTGTTCAAAAACCCCAGCACTTCCCGAACCACTTCCTCCAGATTAATGGTTTGAATGCTCACATCCATATGACGGGCAAAACCCAGCAGCCTTTTGGTGATCCTGCCGCACCGGGTCACGGACTTCAGGATGGAATCCAGAAGCCCCATCAGCATTTCATTCTGTTTATATTCCTCCTTGAAAAGGAACAGGTCTTTCATGAGCCCTGCTTTTTCATTGATGATGGCCAGAGGATTGTTGATTTCATGGGCTACACCAGCCGCCAGCCTTCCGATGGAAGCCATTTTATTAGTGTATTCCACTTGATGGAGGCTGAAAATCAGTTTCTGGTCGGACTGAAATATGCGGTTCACCAGGTAGGTGGCCCCCCAGAGGATAACGAACAGAATAAATGCCACGCTGATCAAGAGAAATCCGATGAGTTCTCTCCGGGAACTTTCCCAGGATTTCAACAGCTCTTTTTTATGTTTGACCACCATCAGAATGAACGGCGTATTCGTAATATAGCAATAACCGATAACCAGCGGGACGTCTTTTTCCGTTACCCACTGGAATACCCTTGTTTCGGGGGCAAAATCGGGTATGGGCAACGAAATTTTTTCCAGAATTTCCCCATGGAAAAGGGTCGGTGTTTGCAGCACCCCTTCATGATTGATGATAAACGCATCGCCATGGCCGGCTATTTCAAGGTGCGACAGCATGTCGTTAAATTTTGCCGTATCGAGCGTCGCCCTGAGTACCCGAAAGGGACCACCTTCCGATGGGTAGTACTTTACCGCAATGACAATGTGCGGAATGTGCCGAAACCCCCTGAACACATCGCTGATGAACTCTCCCCGCTTGACGGCCTGCTGGTACCACTTCTGATCGCTGTAATCCTTTCCTGTCAAATTGTAGGGGCCCGCGTACACACACTGAATTCCCTGATGGTCAATACAACCCAGATCCGTAAAACCGCCGAAGCTTCTTTTCAGATTTTCAAGAACCTGTTCCATTCGTTCAGGGTTTACATTCAGTTTGAAGTTATTGTCATGGACGATGAAATCAAGGGCGGATCTACGTTCGTCAAGAAAGTAGGATAGGGTCCTGCGGGTGTTGGACACAAGCCTTGACGTCCTTAAAAGGATCTCGGATTCCACATCATGAAGCGTCGCCCTGTAATCCATAACCGCCATGAATATGAGGGGTGCCAGGACAACTGCGGAGGTCAGAAAAACCGCCGCGTACCAGGTGCGGCGAAAATTGAATTGAGAACTGTAAGGACCCTCACTGAAAATGCGGTGATCCCAGAACTCCGGTTTTATCCTGTTTAAGAATTTCATATCCATGTGCTCAAGGATTTGTATTATGCCATCGCCTCAGCCTTTTTCCTGATCTTCTCATTGGCCTCTTTCAGGGTATCCGTCAAGACCGCAATATCCACAGGCTTCTGGAGATAGGCGAAGGCCCCCAGATCCATGCAGACCTTCCTGTCGGCTTCCGACCCGTGGCCCGTGAGGATGATAATTTCGATCTCGGGACGGGTCTTTTTGACGCGCCTCAGCACCTCGATGCCGTCAATGCCGGGCATTTTGAGGTCAAGAATCATGACCTCAGGCTCATCGTCGTTTACGAGCTTAAGGGCCGATTCTCCGTCATAGGCAACGGCTGAGCCCATATCCCGCATGAGCAATCGTTCCGAAAGGGTCTGTACGAACTCCCTTTCATCATCCACCAGAAGCACTTTTGACGGCGCATGAAAATCGACTTTACGATAGATGTCTGTCTGATGGTAGTCTTTGCCCACCTTGGTGTTGACCGACGAAACGCCGGGAACCCGGGCTGCGATGGATTTGAGTTCCTCTTCAAGCCGGGTCAGCATCAACACATGTTTATTGATGGTAATGCTGACCGCCCCATCTTCGGCATCCACTTCCGCATTGTGCCCTTCTCTGGTAAGTGCCGCACCCACCGTGGCCGCCAGCAGGAAATCCTGTGCGGCCTTTCCGGATTTGTCATTGGGTTGAAGTAGATCGGTGTTTAGTTGGTTATGAATGGTGGAAACGGCTTGCTCAACGTCCATTTTGTCCATGGGGATCACCATGTCATAGAGCGATGCATCCCATGGGTCGGCTGTTTGAAAATTCGTTTGAACCCAGAGTGCCCGCTCCTCATCCTCTTTTCGAATCAGGGCTGCGGTATCTTTTTCCGACAGTTGCATTTCCGTTGCGGCCGATTCTTTTCTGAATTTCAAATCTGCAATCAGGCAGATGCGAAGAACATGACTGATGCTCTTGGGAATGAGCTGGCTTGAAAAGCCGCTGAAAATCACGTTGTCTTCCAGAAGCATTTGAGCCACCGCCAGTTTCATATGAGCGACGGAACGTTCCTTTTCATGGGTAAAATTGTTGAATATGGATGTTTTGGCGGAAAATGCGCGTTCAATTTTGTTTTCCGCAATGTCGCAGAGACCGCTCGCCTTTTTAACGATGTCACTGTCCGAAACAATCTCATAGCCGATTTGCTGATGAAGTTGCTGAACAACGGGTTCCTGCCTGCAAAATGTTCCGCTGAAAATACCGATAACGGGCATGCGCTGACTCCTTAATTTTATTATGATGATAGGATGGTTGATTAATTGCCATTCACGGGTTGCGGAAGATGACATGCCGTCAGCAACGGGCATACTTTTTCATCACCGCCTCTGTGCGTTATTTCATGAACGGACCCAATGGCCTTTTCCATTGTTGGATAAATATGATCTTCTCCGACTTTTTCAAGAAAATGCGTTCTTTTTAGTACTTTCATTACGGTTTCATTAACGCCGCTGAGGCTGATATCGATACCGGCACTTCGAATGCGGTCCACCAATAACGATAGCGTTTCCTCTCCCGAAGCGTCAATATCATTTATGCCGTTGGATACCAGAATAATATGTTTCAATAATTTCTTTTCCACCATGACGTCCGCAATCTGATCTTCAAGATAGCTGGAGTTGGCGAAAAACAGCGACCCGTCAAAGCGAAGCATTGCAATGTATTTGCACTCTTCAAGACCGTGATTGAGTGAGCATCTCAATACCTGATCTTCATCCCTGCTCAAAAAAGCCATTTTGGGTCTCATGCTTTTGTAGAGAAACACCAGCAGTGACAGAACAACGCCGATCATGATGCCCCGGTCCAGATGGGGCGCAAAGGCAAGGGTGGCGAGAAAGGAGATGATTGCAATGGCGCCGTCATACCACTGGGCTTCCCACGCATGGACAAAACCCGAAACGTTGATCAGCCCAATGACGGCCATCATGATGACCGCAGCCAGAACGGACTGGGGCAGATGGTAAAGCAGCGGCGTGAAAAAAAGAAGTGCGACGATTACCATTAAACTGGTAAACACGCTCGATAACCCTGAAATCCCCCCGCTTTGAAGGTTCACCGCGGATCTCGAGAAAGAACCGGAAGTAGGGTAGCTTTTTCCCATTGCGCCAAGAATATTCCCGAGACCCTGCCCGATCAGTTCCTGGTTGGGATCCAGTCTCTGTCCCGTTTTGGCGGCCATGGCCTTGGCGATGCTGATGGCCTCCATGAAACCCAGAAGGGAGATGATGGCGGCATAGGGCAGAAGATGAAGTATGACTCCCACATCCACCTTGGGCATGCTCAGGGTGGGGAGTCCTCTCGGGATTTCCCCCACCACCACACCGCCGCCGATCATGAGAAGTTGATCCGTTTTCAGCGACTTGTTCCCTACTTTTATGCGCCAGGTGCGGCCGTCTCCCTCAGCGCCTTCCGGCAGTGCGTTTTTCGGATAGAATTTCAGACTTCCATCTTCCTGCAAAATTCCCTCGAACAATATTTCCCGTATGGCGGATCGGATTTCATGAATCTCATGATGCACCCGTGCCATGTTGATGGTGAGGACATTGATCTCATGTTCCGCATCCAGTACCCCGATAATATCCTGATTTTGATTGGCCACATCCAGGGCTGTATTCACTTCAGCCCTCTCTTCGGCAAGTGAAGGAATGATGGCAACCGAATGGTTGAATTTTTCCACCATGCCCCTGATTTCAGGGACTTGAATGGCTGAAACGTCAACAGCCTTGTTGTGCTGAAAACCGGTCATCCAGGATATGAGGGTGGTGATGACCACCGCCACCAGAACGTTGGGGATTTTAGGGGATATTCGCCGCAAGCCGTACATGATGCCAAACGCCAATGCCCCCATGGCGAGTGTGGGCCAGTGGGTATAGTGCCAGGCGGATTGAATGACGCGTATAATCGTCTCGTAATGGTGCTGGGCCTTGTCCACATAGACCCCGAACATTTTGGAAAGTTGTGAGGACGCGATAATAATGGCCGCGGCATTGGTGAAACCGTTCACCACCGGATGGGACAAAAAGTTGACCACCAGTCCCAGTTTCAGGACGCCCAATGCAAACTGGAGAGCGCCTACTGTCAGCGCCAGAAGGATTGCATAGGCGATGTAGCCGGGGCTCCCCGCTGTGGCAAGGGGCTCCAGGGATGCTGCCGTCATGAGGGATACCACAGCCACCGGGCCGGTGGCCAGTTGACGGCTTGATCCGAACAGGGCCGCAACCATGGGCGGCAGGAATGAAGCATAGAGGCCATAGTAGGGCGGCAGTCCTGCCAGTTGTGCGTAGGCCATGGACTGTGGAATCAGCACGAGGGCTACGGTAAGTCCTGAGATAAAGTCCGTCCTCAAACTCGTCAAATCGTAATCTTTGAACCAGCCCAAAAATGGAAATACTCTGGTCAGCATAAATTTTGCTCCTTTATTATGAAAGGCTTGTCGGTTAAATGTTTACGAGCATTCTTCTGCAACTGGCGATCAATTCGCCGGACAGTGCGCCGGCATTGTAAAGATTGTAGCTGTTGAAACGAACCAGCCCATCGGTCAATGTGAACAGAATCAACGCCGTTTTTCTGGCCGGCACAGACCCTATGGACCCATCTTTTTTTCCCAGATTCACGGCTTTTTCAAAGATGTCAACGAGGCCGTTGTAGGTATCTTCAAGATATTCCCTGCAGACCGGATTTACCTCAGCCAGTTCATAGGCGTCATGCCGATGGAGCAACATAAACAGGTCCGGGCTGTGGCCGGCCAGATAGAGATAAAAGCTGATGACCTCCTCCACCATTTCAAGCCCGTTTTCAAACTTCTTCCCGGCCGTGTATCGCTCAAAATCATTGACAATTTTCAGTTTGACCGTTTCCAGTACGGCCAGAAAAAGCGTCTCTTTATTCTTGAAATGGTAGAATATTGTCCCTTCAGCGGCACCGGTAACTTTGGATAATTCCGCCATGGACGTGTCCTTGAAGCCTTTTTTTGCGAAATGCCATGTGGCCGCTTTGAGAATGGACTCTTTTTTGGACATAGGGATGAACTCCTTAAGACCAGCCATGGAAAACAAACTGAGTGCTCAGTCAGTTTTGACCTTAATGAAGTTTTTCGTGGAGGTCAAGAAAAAAATGTAACTGTTCATAGGGTGCAGGGGGTAGTTGTCAGGGGGTAGGATGACTTCTTTCGTTCCCACGCTGGGGCATGGGACCCGGTGTAAGATATGGAATGTGGAAGTTTAGAAACTGAGCAATTCCTCAGTTTTTGGGACCAAATCAGATGAAGCTCTGTTATAAGATGTCCCCGGGCTCATATGAAGCCTCTTCGGCATAGCGGTCAAGCAGGGGCGCCGCTTTTGTTGTGACCTGTTCAATCTGCTCGGCCGCATTTCCGACAAAATGTTTCTTATCCGCTAAAATACCCATGATCCGGTTTTCGGTGATGCCGGCCGCTTTGAATACGGAATCACCGGCGAGTTTGTCAGCCAGCTGGGGCGCTGTCCCCTTCTCGCGCATGGCCATGGCCTCTGCCACCGCGTGGCGCTTAATGGCTTCATGGGCCGTTTCCCGGCCGACGCCGGCTTTGATGGCCGTCATGAGGATTTCAGTGCTGGCAAGAAATGGCAGATACCGATCCACCTCTTTGTCGATGATCACGGGGTAGGCTCCCATGTTGGAAAGAACCGTCAGGGTGGTTTCGCATAAGCCGTCCGAGGCATACAGCGCGTCCGGCATGACGATCCTCCGCACCACCGAACAGGATACGTCCCCTTCTTCCCACTGGTCTCCCGCCAGCCTGGAGGCGCCGTCAGTATACATTTTGATGAGGGCGGAAAACCCGCAGATTCTCTCGGCGCTTCGGGTGTTCATTTTATGGGGCATGGCGCTGGACCCGACCTGTCCCTCCCTGAAGCCTTCGGTCACCAGTTCATAGCCGCTCATGAGGCGCATGCCTTTGGCAAAATTCTCGCAGGCGCTCCCCATAAAGGCCAGTTGGCTCAGGAGGGCGTAATCAAGGGACCTGGGGTAGACCTGGCCCGTGGAATCGAGAACGTGCTCAAACCCCAAACTTTGGGCCACCATTGTCTCCAGCATGTGAACTTTTTCAGGACTTCCCAGCAGGGTGAGCATGTCGAACTGGGTGCCTACCGGACCTTTGATGCCCCTAAGGGGATAAGCGTTTAAGAAACTTTCAAAACCCGTCATATGGGTGAGCAGTTCTTCAGCCCACATGGAAAACCGTCGTCCCAGCAGGGTGGGTTGTGCGGCCTGGTGGTGTGTTCGGGCCGTCAGAACTATTCCTTTGTATTTCGAAGCGCAATCCAGCATATGCCTCAGGACGGACACATAGCGGCCCAGGATGATCCGGGAGGCCTTCTTGAACTGCATCTGCTCCACATTGTCGGTGAGGTCCCGGCTGGTCATGCCTTTGTGAATATGCTCATCTTTCCCCGAAGCCTTGACAAATGCTTCGATTTTGGCTTTGACGTCGTGCTTGGTTTCAATCTCCCGCTGTTTGATGAAGTCCAGGTCAATGTCATTCCTGGCGGCTTCGTAACCCTCGATCACGTCGGAGGAAATGGAAAGTCCGAGCTCTTTCTGGGCCTTCATCACCGCAATCCAGAGGTCTCTTTCGGCCAGGATTCTTCCTTCTTCAGAAAAGATGCCATTGATTTCAGGGCCGGTATATCGTTGAGATAATACATTGATGTTCGACATTTTTTGTCCTTTGTGAGTTTAATGAAAACAAATTTCTTTCTTGACTAGGTCCGTTTGCCTGCTCTATCTTCCACCTGGATGGCGCTTCGCGCACAGCGATACAGTAAATAAATTCCAGCAATAGTCAAGTATTATGATACCATTTCCAAAGATTGATCCCAGTATTATCGAACTGGGCCCGTTTAAACTCAGGTGGTACGGGCTCATGTATGTCCTGGGGTTTCTGGCGGCCTATTTTCTGATCAGTGTGCAGAAGGGTGCGCGCCGTCTGGGCCTTCATGGGAAACTGTTGCAGGATCTGATTTTTTATATGGCCCTGGGGTTGGTAGCGGGGGCTCGCCTTGGGTATGTCCTGTTTTACCAGTTTGCAAATCTGGGGTACTATTTTCAACACCCCATAGAGATTATAGCCGTCTGGCACGGCGGGATGAGTTTCCATGGTGGCTTCATCGGTGTCGTGCTGGCTGCCATCCTGTTCTGCCGTGTTCACGGCTTGCCCTTTCTGCAGCTGGCGGATGTGGTCATTGTGACGGCGCCGGTGGGTCTTTTTTTCGGCCGAATGGGGAATTTCATTAATGGGGAACTCTACGGCCGGTCCACATCGGTTCCCTGGGCCATGGTTTTTCCCGCCAGCCCCGGCGTGCCGCGGCACCCGTCCCAGCTTTACGAGGCAGGACTTGAAGGTGTGGTTCTGTTTGTGGTTCTGTGGGTGCTTAAAGATCGCATCAAACGCCCCGGTGCTCTGGTGGCCTTGTTTCTGGCGGGATACGGCGCTATGCGCTTTGTGGTGGAATTTTTCAGGGAGCCGGACGCTCAAATCGGGCTGTTTCTGGGATTGTTTTCCATGGGGCAGTTCCTCTGCCTGGCCATGATCCTGGCGGCGGGTATTCTTTTCTTGCTGTTGCCGCGTAGCGGGAAATAGGGTGTTTTTAAGCCCGGTTTTCAATAGAAAGGACTTTACAATCGTCATTTGATTGGTGAAACTATCCGCGTTTAATGATACATTATTGCAAGAAAACTTTTTCGAGGAGAAAGTCAAGATGAAAAGAGTTTTTCTGGTGGTTCTTTTGATGGGGTTTTTTTTCGTGGGGAATTCGGCCTTTGCTGAGGGAAAAAGCGTGGGCGAAAGCGCGAAAGACGCAGGTAAATGCGTTTCAAACAGTGCGAAAGAAGTGGGCAGCGACATTAAGAAAGGTTCCCGGGAGTTTGGGAAAGACGTGAAGGAAGGGGCTCAGCAGGTCGGCAGGGATGCTTCAGCCATGGGTAAGGAAGTGGGGGAAGGTTTTAAGAAAGGCGGAAAGGCAGTGGGAGAAGGTTTCAAAAAAGCTGCAGAGGATGTGGGTAAAGGATTCAAGGAAGGGGCCAAAGGCGCCGGGAAATAGAATGTTTAATACTCTGGTCGTTGTTTGATTAAGGAGAGCCGATTTGCGTTCGGACATACTGAAAAATGATATTGAGACGTTGCCTCACCGGGCCCTGCTGATGTCCGCCGGGCTGAAAAAGCAGGATTTTGAGCCGGGTAAACCCTTTGTGGGTGTGGCAAACAGCTACAATAATATTATCCCCGGTCATATTCACCTCAATGCATTGACCGAAGCCGTTAAAGAAGGCATTCGGGATGCGGGTGGCGTGCCGCTGGAGTGGGGGGTTCCCGGTGTCTGTGACGGGATCGCCATGTACGTGGAGATGAGGCTGAGCCTTCCCAGCCGGGAGCATATTGCGGACAATATTGAAATCATGGTGCTGTCGCACTCCCTGGATGGATGGGTGGGTGTCACTGCCTGCGACAAAATCACCCCCGGCATGCTCATGGCGGCCGGCCGTCTGGACCTTCCGGCGGTGATTCTCACCGGCGGACCCATGAAAGCCAATATCGTTAACGGTGAAAAACACCATCCCATCGAAGGGTTCGGTCTGGTGGGTCAGGTGAAAGGCGGCAGGATGACCGCCGCCGAGGCGGAAAGCATGCTCCCGAAAATGATTTGTGGGGCCGGTTCCTGCGTGGGTCTCTACACGGCCAATACCATGGCGGTGGTCTCTGAAGTGCTGGGCATGTCGGTGACCGGATGCGCCACAACCCCGGCTTTGGATCCCCTGAAAAAAGAGCAGGCCTATGAATCGGGAAAGCGTGTTGTTGAACTGATCAAAAAAGACATCCGGCCCCGTCAGATCATGACCGGCGGGGCTTTTGAAAATGCCATTCGGGCCGATATGGCCATGGGTGGGTCTACCAACGCGGTCCTGCACATCCCCGCAGTGGCGGGAGAGGCCGGGATTTCGGTTGATCTGGAAATGTTTGATCGCATTGCCCGGGAAACCCCCCATATCTGCGCCATTATTCCCGCCGGTACCCATGAAATGGCCGAGATACACCACGCGGGCGGGGTGCCGGCCGTCCTGAACCGATTGGCCCATCTGATTAGGGATTCGGATACGGTCAGCGATCGATCCATTTTCGAGATCGCCGCGAGAGGGAAGGCACTGGATGAGGACGTTATTAGGCCCCTTGAAAACCCCTATCATCCCCAGGGGGGCATTGCCGTACTGAAAGGCAACATCGCCGCGAGCGCGATTATCAAGCAGACGGCGGTGGATGATAATATGCAGGTACACAAGGGACCTGCAAAGGTGTTCTATGCGGAAAAGGATCTTCTCGATGCCATTGAAGAGCGTAGAATCGCTGAAGGGGATGTGCTTGTACTGCCCTTTCAGGGTCCTTGCGGCGCCCCGGGTATGCCCGAAATGTTGACCCCCACCGATGCCATAAAAGGCGCCGGGTACAGTCAAGTGGCGCTGATTACGGATGGACGATTTTCAGGGGCCACCAGCGGTCCTTGCGTCGGCCATATTGAGATGGAAGCATTTAACGGTGGGCCAATCGGTGCCATAGCGGATGGTGATATGATAGAGATCGACATTCCCAACAGGCGTCTGAACGTTCAATTGAGCGATGCCGAGATTGAAGAACGGCTGAAACATGTCCAGCCTCCGGAAAGGGAGCTTACACCGTTGCTCAGGCAATACAGAGATAAATTCAGGGGCATCAACTGTTATGGGCAACCGTGAGTGGTGGGAAATGGAAACAGGCATAATACAAAAGATCTCTTCTCGTTAAAACGGAGATAATTATGAAAGTCAATAAGGTCGATCACATCTGTGTTGCGGTAAAAGATCTGGATGCAGCAAAAAAGGTCTGGGAGTCCTTTCTTGGGAAGACGGGTCCGGACGATGCCTATATTGACGAATCCGAGAAGATCAAGGTGGCCCGTTATATGGTGGGGGAAGTGGGTTTTGAGCTGATGGAATCCACCACACCGGATGGTGATGTGGCCAGATATATTGAGAAAAACGGTGAAGGCGTGATGCTTTTAAGCTTCAACGTGGACAACACGCGGGAATCGGTACAAGAACTGAAATCAAAGGATTACCCGATCATTCCCGATTCCAAGGGTAAACTTTCAAGGCCTTTTCGCGACTGCGAATTCGCATTTATCCACCCCAGAAAGCTCAACGGTGTACTGACCGAAATCATCGATTACAAGTGGGACGGATTGAAGAAGTGAGGTGGTCCTCCAATCCGCCAAATTAAGGAGATGGCCCATTCCGAATTCCCGGATATCCCCTCTCGTTCCTACGCTCCGCGTGGGAACGAAGGAGTGTGGTGCGTAAAGACGAGGATGCTTTCCACTCCCGCTTTCGCGGGAATGAAGAAAGTGGGTGCTTTTTGACTTTTTACGAGTGCACTAACCTTTGATCGAATCTAAACGGCGCAGCCTCTTTGATAGCTACCTTTTTAAAGTCCGGGTGGCCGGGGTTGAGGACGTAGTTACATTCAGTCGGAATAATGGTGCTTGGTACTTTTAAAACCGCTGAGATTTGATCAAAATACCATTTTTTACCTGTTTCTTTTAGCCTTATTGGCGGGGGATCGGCCCGCCAGTCTTTCGGCAGTCTGAGGATATCGTTTACATCGACAACCAAGGCCTCAGGGAAATTCACCTTGATGCTTACGTAATCTCTTAAAACCTGATAAGAAGCTGCATGAACGATGATTTCAAGGGCGGCCAGAGCCAGGGAGTCGGATACGTAGGCCACGCCTATACCCTTATAATTCCACCGCCCGCCGTAGCGCCTTGAACCTGTACCGGTGAAAGCTTCATCGACTTTGCGTTTATGCACCAATCGCCAGGCCGTTAACATTAGCAAACTACTCCGTATTCAATCCGGCCTAACATATCTTCAACTTCTCTGGCCCCCGGCTCTGTATCGGAAAACTCAAGGGGGGTTTTGCCACCCAGACCTTTTACCGGTAAATGAAACCACTGACGTGCCAAATCCTCGTCGCCATAAACTTCAATTGCTCTTTCGTACAGGCCGGCAAGGCGCAACACACGTTCTGATTCATCTGTTTTCAGACGACCCTCTTTTTTCCTGCGGGTCAACGTCCGTTGCGGAATATTCACAGTGATTGCCAGACTCTTTTCAGGCACGCCCAATATCGTACTCAACCGGCTGAAAGACGAAACCGGCAGTCCCCGCTTGAGAAGCGAAATCAGCCCCTTTACGTTTTCGGTTTGAACACCTATTGATTGACCATACATTTTAAACTCCTACGCTCAAGTAATTAAACGGCCACCTTGCTCATTATCATAGCCACATGGCCGCTTATTGTCAAGCAATTGAATTTCTGCAGCAATACCTTTCTTCATAAGCGTTCACAGGGTGCAGTCGTCAAGGTGCGGAAAAATCACCTTTGAAGCCAACCAGCGTCATCAGGTCATTCTATCTTGAGTCTCTTTATTTCAACCTCCATCACCCCTGCCTTCTTTTTCTAAGGAAAACGGGAAGCGCCAGCTTGGTCGAGCACCCGCCTGACCGTCTCTGCCAGGTCTTTCCTGATCAGGGGCTTCATGGCAAAGGCCTTGATCCCTATCTCATGGGCCTTTTCTTTTGAAATGATATGGCTGAACCCGGTACAGAGGATGATGGGGAGTTCCGGCCGGATCTTCATAAACTCCCGTGAGAGCTGCTCTCCCGTCATGTTGGGCATGCTCATGTCCGTAATCACCAGATTGAAAAAGTCCGGTTCTAATTTGAAGAGTTCCAATGCTTCCGTGCTATTGGTCTTGATGGTCACTTTGTACCCCAGAAGTTCGAGGATATTTTTTGCCACTTCCGCCAGGACCTCTTCATCATCTACGAAAAGGATTCTCTCGGTCCCGGTGGGTAAGGGTGCTTCGCTCTTTTCCCCTGTTTCTTCCTTCTCCCCCTCAATGACCGGGAAAAACACCTGGAAGGTCGTTCCTTTCCCGGGCTCGCTCTCCGCGATTATAGCCCCCCCGTGCTTGTGCACGATCCCCCGTACCACGGCAAGACCCAGGCCCGTCCCCTCTCCCAGGCCCTTAGTCGTAAAGTAAGGGTCGAAGACTCGGTCCCTATTTTCCGGGGCAATTCCTTTTCCGGTATCCTTCACTTCGAGTCCTATATGGGGACCCGGTTGAAGGTCCTGATGTAACGCGGCCATGGCCTCATCAACATCCCATCCGCCTAATTTGACATCCAGGACCCCACCCTTCTCCCGCATGGCGTGTTCCGCATTGGTGCAGAGGTTCACCAGGATCTGGTGGATCTGGGTGGGGTCCCCCAAGATAAGCCCGAGGTCCTTTTTTATATAGTGACGGATCTCAACGGTGGTGGGGAGAGAACTCCTCACGAGTTTCAAGGCCTCATTGATGACAGGATAGATGGACATGGGGATGTATTCTTGTTCCTTCTGCCTGCTGAAGGTCAGGATCTGCTGCACAAGGGCTTTTGCACGCATGCCTGATCCGAGTATTTGCGCTATATGTCTATGTAAGGAAGAGCCTTCAGGCGTGTCCAGTAGGGAAATTTCGGATAGGAGTATGATAGAGCCTAAGATATTGTTAAAATCATGGGCAATACCACCTGCCAAGGTCCCGATGGCCTCCATTTTCTGGGTTTTCTGGAGTTGGATTTCGAGTATCTGTTTCTCAGAAATATCCCTGACAATACCCCTAAATCCTATTGGCTCACCCCTTGCGCCACTTCTTAGCGATACAGAAGCATCTACTACTCTTTTGGTTCCGTCTTTTCTTAGAATTTTCCAGCCAAAGCCTTTGTCAGGTTTTCCGGTGGTGTATGCTTTGTTGAAGGTTTGATATAGTTTCTTAGCGTTCTCTTCATCTGTGTACTGGCGGTTGTTCATACCCATTAATTCATCTTTTGAATATCCAAGGATTTTACACAATGAATCATTGAAGAACGTAAAATTTCCAGCGATATCAACTTCAAAGTACCCATCGTCTATACTTTCGAGGATGGTTCGGTATTTCTCTTCGCTCTCCAGCAGTGCCTTCTCTGCCCGTTTTCGATCACTAATATCAATGTGAATACCAACCATCCGTTGGGGATTGCCCTCTTTGTCCCATGAGACAATTCCACCAATTGAATAGACCCAGCAGTATCTGCCGTCTTTTCTTTTCATTCTGAATTCATTTGAGTATTCATTCTTTCCTTCTATGTGATCCTGCAGCTTTTTCTGAACTCTCCCAAGATCTTCAGGATGCATCAGTTTTGTCCATGTCTCAGCGGTACGTGGAAGCTCATCAGGCTCATATCCTAACATTGTGAACCATCTGTCATTATAGTTTGTATCACTTAAAGTATGAGGATTGAAATCCCACATCGCACTGTTACTTGCATCCAAAGCAATAGAAAGACGCTCCTCGCTCTCCCTCAGCACCTCCTCGGCCCGCACCCCTTTGGTAATGTCTCTGCAAAGCCCTTCAATCCCGATTATATTTCCTCTATCATCAAATATCCCTGTGTTGGATTGGACTATCCACCGTTCGTTTCCTTCCGGATCGAGTATCTTGTACTTATACGTCGGGGAAACTTTCCCCTCTATCAGGTCCGCCCATTTTTCCTCGAAGTACTCTGCAAAATCGGGATGCACGAGTTTTCCTATGATCAATGGATCCTCGATGAATTTTTCCGCGCTGTACCCAAAGACCTTTTTTGCGGCAGGACTCATGTATTCATACTTTCCATCGGGCAAAGACATGCGGTATACTGCTTCGTCCAGCCCTTCAATTAACCCTCTATATTTCTCCTCGCTCTCCCTTAGCGACTTTTCCACCTGAGCTTTCGCAGTGATATCATGTGCGATTTCAAGAACCCCGATGAGTTCCCCTTTTCCATCGAAGACGGGCTCTCCCTTTTCCTCCCAGACCTTTCCATCGGGAGTATGCATGATAGCCTGCTCGGTCTTTTTTGTTTTGAAGGCCTTTAAGGTTGGACATCCCTCACAAGGCTTTAATGGATTAGCCCAGAGTTCATAGCATTTGCACCCAATCATCGCATCGGGAGTTTTACAGACTGAATCAACCGCTGCCTTGTTAGCCCATAAAAGTTCTAAATCTTTATTAACAAAGGCAAGGTTAACGGTTATGCCATCGAGTATGGCTTTCTTTTGTGCTTCGTTTGCCAGCATCGCCTCCTCAGCCTGCTTGCGAGAGGTGATGTTCTGTCTGTTAACCTCCCGATTCTCTTCCTCTAATTCTTTGACCCGTTGTTCCAATTCTTCGTAGGTTGGTTTTTTGGCCATCAGAAAATCCTCCAAACACCCTCAAAATGAAAAAGCCCATACCCTTTGTATCTTGGACACTGTTTATGATCCCTTGCAATTCCCATCAGTCCTCCCCTTCTTGATTTGGATCATGTTCGGTAGCCAACCATTGCATAAAGAGATCGACGCAATCAGGACAAAACTGAGTAGCACTGGCATCGCCAATGATCTGTTGGGCCTTCTCCCTGGGCATCCCCTTGCGGTATGGCCGGTCGCTGGTCATGGCGTCAAATGCGTCGGCAACGGCAGTCATTCTGGCCCAGAGAGAGGTCTCTTCACCCTTTAGGCCTGATGGGTAGCCCTTACCGTCCCATCGTTCGTGGTGGTGCTGGACAACGCTAATAACATCGGACAGACTTGGAATAGCCTCGATGATTTTTGTGCCGATTGTCGGGTGCTGTTTGATCTGTTCAAATTCTTCCAGGGTCAGTTTTCCTTCTTTCAGCAGGACGTTATCTCGCACCCCGATTTTCCCCATGTCATGGAGTTGGGCACCAATGTGCAGCCTCTCAATTTCTTCCACAGATGCTCCGGTCAAGGCCAGCATACCAGTGACAATGCGCCCTACAGACTCGGAATGGCCCTTGGTGTAGGCATCTCTGGCCTCAAGAGCGGAGATCAGTCCGGTGATACTGGCCAGGAGATGGTCACGTTCCTGGGCCAGTAACTTTTTATCTTTCAGGAGCAGCAGGTACTGGTCGGACAGCAGTCTGTTAATGAGGATAACCAGCTCATTCAGGTTGAATGGCTTGGTAATATAACAGGCAACTCCTTGGTCAACCATACTTACCATCTGGGCGCGATCGGCATTGGCGCTCATCACCACAAAGGGGATGGAGGAGAGTTCCCTATTTGACTTGACCGCCTTGGAAAGCTCAAAGCCATCCATCTCAGGCATGTTTATATCACTGAGGATAAGGTCAGGTGCCTGAGTGGTGATACTTTGAAGGGCCTCTTTGCCATTTACGGCTTCGCTGGTTTGGAAACCTGCACGGCTTAGGGACTCGACCAGCAGATTGCGGATACAGTTATCATCATCGACAATGAGGATACGTTGCTCCCGTGTGAATTGGGAGCTTTTGATTGTTTTTTTCGTGGTGAGTAAAAGCTGTATACGAGCTTCAGATTTAGAGATATAGGCCTCGGCGCCAGCCTCAAATCCCCGTGTAATGTCTTGGGAAGAGTCAAAGTTAGTGAGCATGATCACCGGGAGCCCCATGGTCTGTTTATTGTTTTTCAGCGCCTGGCACAACGAAACTCCATCCATTATCGGCATCTCATAATCAGTGATGATCAGATCAAATTTATTTGCTAATGCCAACTCAAGGGCCTGGGCTCCATCCGCTGCCTCGGTAATGTGGGCGTTAAGGGATCTCAGAAGCTCTCTGACCAGACTTCGCACAGCGGCAACATCATCGACTATGAGAATAGAGGGGCGTAGCATCTCAGATTTCCTCTGTGCTGCTGGTTAAAGTAATGTTTCGCATCTGTTCACAAGTTGTGATGATCTGTTTATCGTTACAGAGTTGCTTTTCCTTTTAACGGAAATGGGTTGGAATTAGAAATCCTTAACCGACATGATTCTTGCAATATTCGTTACCTCAGAACATAGAGTCGATCGCAGATCTCTGACCTATTTCTCATCCAACACCCGCCTGACCATATCTGCCAGGTCTTTCCTGGCCAGAGGTTTCATGACAAAGGCCTTGATCCCTATCTCATGGGCCTTTTCTTTTGAAATGATGTGGCTGAACCCGGTACACATGATGATGGGGAGTTCCGGCCGGATCTTCATGACCTCCCGCGAGAGCTGCTCTCCCGTTATGTTGGGCATGCTCATGTCCGTAATCACCAGATCGAAAAAGTCCGGTTCTAACTTGAAGAGTTCCAGTGCTTCCGTGCTATTGGTCTTGATGGTCACTTTGTACCCCAGAAGTTCGAGGATGTATTTAGCCACTTTGGCCAGGACCTTTTCGTCATCTATGAAAAGGATATGTTCGGTCCCGGTGGGTAAGGGTGCTTCGCTCTTTTCCCCTGTTTCTTCCTTCTTCCCCTCAATGACCGGGAAAAACACCTGGAAGGTCGTTCCTTTCCCGGGCTCGCTCTCCGCGATTATAGCCCCCCCGTGCTTGTGCACGATCCCCCGTACCACGGCAAGACCCAGGCCCGTCCCCTCCCCCACGCTCTTGGTGGTAAAGTAAGGGTCAAAGATACTTCCCATGGTGGCCGGATCCATCCCTTTTCCGGGATCCGCCACTTCAAATCGAACATGGGGACCCGGGTGAAGATTGTGGTGCAAGGCGGCCATTTTGTCGTCAACATCCACCCGTTCCAGTTTGACATCCAGGACCCCGCCCTTCTCCCGCATGGCGTGTTCCGCATTGGTGCAGAGATTCATCACGACCTGGTGTATTTGAGTGGGGTCTCCCTGGATAAGCCCCAGGTCCTTTTTCATATGGTGATTGATCTTAATAGTGCTGGGCAGAGAACTCCTCAGGAGTTTCAAGGCCTCATTGATGATAGGGGTGATGGACATGGGGATGCGCTCCTGGTCCCTTTTCCGGCTGAAGGCCAGGATCTGCTTCACAAGGTCTTTTGCACGCATCCCCGCCTCGAGTATTTTCTCTATATGTCTATGTAAGGAAGAGCTTTCATGCGTTTCCAATAGGGAAAGCTCGGATAGGAGTATGACAGCGCCCAGGATATTGTTAAAATCATGGGCAATCCCGCCAGCTAGGGTCCCGACGGCCTCCATTTTCTGGGACTGGGTCAGTTGATTAGTCAATTGTTCGCGTTCTTTTTCCGCCTT
>Ga0307929_1000358_pt1 | contig 46648 bp, 45 predicted proteins | sample AceLakmetage1330_FD_203160 | JGI IMG/M metagenome (GOLD analysis project Ga0307929, IMG submission 203160) | Saline water microbial communities from Ace Lake, Antarctica - #1330 | ecosystem: Environmental > Aquatic > Non-marine Saline and Alkaline > Saline | place: Antarctica: Ace Lake... | reverse complement strand
GTTCGGGACCAGCGTGCGTGACAATATTGCCTTTGGACGGCCTGACGCCAGTGACGCGGATGTGCGTGCGGCGGCGGAAGCAGCTCATGCACACGAATTTATCAGCACCATGCCTGATGGGTATGACACGGAGCTTGGCGAGCGCGGTGTAACGCTATCCGGCGGGCAGCGACAGCGGCTGGTCATCGCACGGGCATTGTTGCGTGATGCGCCGATTTTGCTGCTGGACGAGGCAACAAGCGCGCTCGACGCTGAAAGCGAAGCGCTGGTGCAGGCGGCCCTCGACCGGCTGATGTCCGGGCGCACGGTGCTGGTGATTGCGCACAGGCTGGCGACGGTGAAGAAAGCTGACAGAATTATCGTACTTGATGGCGGCAGCGTTGTTGCCAAGGGTACGCACGCGGAACTGGTGGCCGAGGGCGGGCTTTACGCGCGCCTCGCACGGCTGCAATTTGACATGAATGAACATGCTGACGATACGGATCTGCCACGGGCGGATGCGGCAACGCGGCTGCATGTGATTGATGGCGGCGGGGGAGATGAGTCATGAGCCGGACACTGAAAATCGTATTGGTGCTTGTAGGCGTTGTCATTTTGGTGGCGAGCGTATTTTACGTGCGCACCATGAACTGGATGGGCGAGTTCACCACGATCGCGCGCAAGTTTGATGGCGAAAGTTGCACCCGTATTCAAGGTGTGCCGGGACCTGAAGACGTTGCCATCGATAGGTCGCGCGGCATTGCTTATATCTCCGCCTATGACCGGCGGTTGGCAACCAGTGATGATCCGGGCGCGGAAGGGGTGCGGGGCGGCATTTACGTGATGGACCTGGATGCGCCGGTAGCCGAGATGTTCATGCGGCCGATCACGCCGAATATGCCGGAGCGGTTCCGCCCGCATGGTATTTCGCTGTTCACGGCGGAAGACGGTGCGCGCACGCTGATGGCGGTCAATCATCCCGGCGGTGAGGAACACACGATTGAGATTTTTGATCTGTCGCCCGACGATGTTCTGACCCATCGCAGAACGATTGCTGATCCGCTGGTCGTATCGCCAAATGATGTGGCAGCTATTTCGCCGGATGCGTTTTACGTGACGAATGACCACAACCAGCCCGGCGAGGGCGGCCGGATGATGGCTGCGGTTTTTGCGTCGCCGATCACCACAGTTGTGTTTCATGACGGCGAAAATACCCGGGTGGTGGCTGACGAGCTTGCCATGGCGAATGGGATTGCCGTGTCGGCGGATCAGAGCACCGTTTATGTGGCGGAATTACTGGCGCGGACATTGCGGCTTTATGCGCGCGACCCGATCAGCAATGATCTGTCGCTGGTGGACCAGGTGTTTTTGGGGACCGGTGTCGACAACATCGATGTGGCTGAGGACGGGGCCTTGTGGATCGGCGCGCATCCGAAGCTGGCGACTTTTGCGGAGCATGCAGCGGATCCGGCCAATCTCAGCCCCAGCCATGTTGTGGTGGTGCGGCCTTATGAAGGCGGTGGCGGAGAGGCTTCGACAGCCTATCTGGATGATGGTGCTGAGCTTTCAGCGTCCACGGTGGGGGCCACCTACAAGGACCTGCTGGTGATCGGGGCGGTGTTTGATCCTGCTGTTCTGGTGTGCCGTATGGGGTCGGCGGGCGCTGCGCAAAGCGGGCAAACACAAAACTGACTCAGCGGCTGTAACTACGCTAGAGTTTCGCCAAATTGACGCCGGGATAGTTAACCAAAACCCGGTGCGCTCATTTGGGGGGACTGACTATGCGTGCTGTGTTGCTGTTTGTTTTATTGCTGGTCGTGGTTATGGCTGGACGCGTTTTATATGTGATGGTTCCGGCCTCTGGTATTTTTGCGACTTTGGAACCGGTGCTTGTGGAAAGCTGCACGCGGGTGGACGTGGCGTCGGGCACCGAAGATGTGACCATCGACCCTGACACGCGGCTGGCGTTTGTTTCAGCTTCCGAGCGTCGTGACCCCGAACTGCCAGCAGGTGGTATTTATGCTTTCCAGCTTGATGCGGCTTCCATGCCTCAGCGTGTGTCTGTGGATGCACCTGAAGATTTCAGGCCGCATGGGATAAGCCTTTATAAGGGCGCGGACGGCACCAAGCGGCTTTTTGTTATCAATCACCCCAAAGCAGGCGGACACGCAGTCGAGATTTTCGACGTGGCTGAAGGCGGTATGCTGGCACACGTGAAATCGGTGTCATTTGATGCCATGCATTCGCCCAATGACCTTGTGGCAGTTGGGCCTGAGAGCTTTTATGCCAGCAATGACCGCGGCTATCGCGACGGGTTTTTGAGCATGGTTGAAGCCTATCTGGCATTGCCGCTCGCGAACGCGGTTTATTGGGACGGGCAAACCGGCAGCGTTGCGGTTTCCGGCTTGGCATATGCCAATGGCATCAATGTGAGTGCGGATGGTGGCACGATCTATATCGCTGAATTTCTTGGACGTAAGGTGGGGGTGTATGCACGGGATGCGGCAACCGGTGCGCTGAGCCACGTCAAGGATCTGCCGGTTGATACGGGTGCGGACAATATCGAAATTGCCGAAGATGGGGCGCTGTGGATTGGTGCGCATCCCAAAGTGTTCGATTTCCTGACCCATGCACAGGATGCGTCATCGGTTTCACCGTCACAGGTTATCCGGCTTGATCCAGATACTGGCGAAAGCGAAGACGTGTTTGTGGCGCTCGACGGCACGCTGTCGGCCTCAAGCGTTGGGGCCGTCAACGGCAATACGCTGGTTGTGGGTGCGGTGTTTGATGGGCACGTAATGGTGTGCCCGCTAAACTAATAGGTGGCCTTGTGATGGGCGTGCCTAGCGTTCAGTCAGCTTGAATTCGATACGGCGGTTGCGGCGCAGGGCATCAGCTCCTGCGCCGGCTGCCAGTGGTTGGAACTCGCCAAAGCCTGCTGCCAGCAAGCGGTTGGGCGGCACGCCGCGATCAATCAGATAGCGTACAACCGAGATTGCGCGACCGGCGGACAGGTGCCAGTTGGAGGGGAACTCCGGCGTTGAGATGGGCTGTGCATCCGAGTGGCCATCAATGCGCAGGACCCAGTTGATCTCATCGGGGACATCGCCTGCGATTTCCTGAATGGCGGTGGCGATCTTGTTGAGCTCAACTTCGCCAGCGGGGTTTAGCGCGGCGGAGCCTGAGTCAAAAAACACCTCAGACTGAAACACGAACCGGTCGCCGACAACCTGAATGTCTTGGCGGTTGCCCAACGCTGTGCGCAGGCGGTCGAAGAATTCTGAGCGGGCGCGCGCAAGCTCTTGCACTTTCTGGGCGAGGGCGGAATTGAGCCTGCGGCCAAGATCAGCAATTTGGGTCTGGCTGTCCCTGTCCTTGGCTTCGGCTGCTTCCAGAGCTGCTTCAAGGCTTGCAAGTTGCTGGCGTAAGGCTGCGAGCTGCTGGTTAAAGAGTTCAACCTGTGCCTGGGCTTCCGCTGTCAGCTGTTCCTGCTCGGTGAGTTTTGTTTGCAGCGCCTGTGCTGCCTCGCCGCCTGACTGCGCATCGGCCAGCAGGCCCGCAAGGCGGGTTTTTTCTGCGTCGGCATCGGCAAGAGAAGCGCTGAGGCCCGCCATTGTGGATTCAAGGTCGGCGGTGCGGGACTGTTCGAGTGCCAGCAAGTCGGTCAACTGGCTGATCTGGCTGCGCAGGCTTTCAAGTGCCGCGTCACGGCCGGTGATGGCCTGACTGAGATAGAATTGCGCCAGCATGAAGATGGACAACAGGAAGATGATGACGAGCAACAGGGTCGCCATGGCATCGACGAAGCCGGGCCAGTAATCCGCCTGGCCTTGCCGTATGCGGCGGGAGGCGAGGGCCATGGGCTACGTCCTGTCGCGCGCGGCAAGCTGCGCGATCTGCTCGAGGATCGGTTTGAGGTCTGCCTGATTGCTGGCGACCTGATTGAGCAACTGGCTTTCAGCGCGCATCTGATCGCTCAGGATGGTCAGCCGCTCGGTCAGTGCCATCAGGGATGCTGTGGTGGCGGAACGTTCGCCGGACGAGCCGCTGACGTCATGGCGCAGATCGTCGAGGCGTTTTGCCAATTCGCCCAGTAACGGATTGTCGCCATCGCCTGACGCATCCAGCCGGGTGACGGTGGAGAGCCATTCTTCAAGCTCGTTGTAGAAGCGATTTTGTGCCTGGCTTGCCTGAAGGTCGAGGAACCCGACGATGAGCGAGCCGCCGAGGCCCAGCAGGGATGAAGAGAACGCCGTGCCCATGCCGGTGAGCGGGGCTTCGAGGCCGGCGCGCAGCTCCTGAAAGACGTCGTTGGCGCCGCCGCCTGCGGGCGACAGGCTGCGGATGGTGTCGGCGATGGACGAAACCGTGTCGAGGAGGCCCCAGAAGGTACCCAAGAGGCCCAGGAAGATGAGCAGGCCGATCATGTAGCGGGAAATATCGCGGGCTTCATCCAGCCGGGAGGCAATTGAATCGAGGATTGAGCGCATGGCGGGGGTGGAGATGGCAACGCGGCCTTTGCGTTCGCCCAGAAGGGTGGCCATGGGGGCCAGCAGGCGCGGGGGAGGCGGCAATGTGAGCCCGGGGTCGGCGCGGCGGAAGGCATTGACCCAGCGGATTTCGGGGCCGAGCACCAGTACCTGCCGGAACGTGTAGAGGCAGCCCAGCAGCAATACGCCGGCGATCAGGCCGTTGAGCACGACATTGGCGAAGAACGCCTGTGACAGCTGCGGCCACAGGACCATCAGCACCAGGCCGACAATCACCAGAAAGGTGAGCATGCGGGAAATATGGCGGCTGGGCTGGGTGAGGCTCAATGCGTCGCTGCTTTGGGCTTTCGCCATCTAGCGTCTCCTAAACCTGGACCGGTCAGTGGCCGGACTTGCTGGCGGCCAGACTTGCCGGGTGAATGTGGCACCGGTGTGTTGGTGGCCTTGTGCCGTCAATCAACCGCCCGAATATGTCACGTCCACGCGATCAGATGCGCCGGTATCCGTGACGCCACCAAGGGCGCGCACATCTATGCGACGACTGTCGATGCCAAGTTCCATCAGATAGGCCCGCACGGCGAGGCCGCGCTTGAGCGACAGGCGGCGGGCGGTGCTGGTTTTGTCGCCGGGCGTGCCGCCAAAGGCTTGCAGTTCAATGCGGCGCGGATCGTAGCGCAAGGTCTCGGCAATCGAATCAAGCTGGCTGCGGGCGGTGCCGACAATGGCGGCTGCGTCCGAATCAAACAGTACGCGCAGGATTGCAGGCTCGGGTTCTGCCAGTTCCGTTGTCGCCGGGGGTGTTTCAAGGGAAGCCACCTGCGGCTCGGCCTGTCTGACAGGTTCGGGTTCCGGGGCGGTCTCTATGGCAGGTGATGTAGGTATGGGTGCTGCGGGCTCAGGTGCAACCGGTTCGGGCGCAGCCGTCGCTGCCGCAACGGCCCTTGCCGGTGTTACGGGTTTGGCTGGTGCTTGTGGGACGCTTGCTGCTTGTGTGTCGGTAGCAACGGCCTTGGGCGCAACCGGGGTTGGCGTTTTCTCGGCCTGCGCTTTGGGTGCGGCTGAGGCTTCTTGTGCAGGCTGTGCTTTAACAACCGGCTGTGCCTTGGGTATTACCGTTGCGATCGGTGGTGTGGGGCGCTTCAGCGGCGCGGGCACGGTTGGGTAGCGCAGTTGGGGCACCTGCCGGGTTGCAGTGCTGGCGCCAGGATATCTTAGGGTCAGGCTTGGTTGTTGTGCCGCTGCAGCGCCGTTGCCAAGGCCCAGCGCATCGAGATTGACCTCGACATCATTTGCCTGCGCGCGTGCCGGGGCATGCGCAGCACTAATCGACAGGCACATGGCTGCGCCGAAGAGGGTGTGGATGATGGGCTGGCGTTTCGGGGTCTGGCTCATGCCGGGAAGCGCTGTCCATAGCTTGGAGGGTCAGCCCGGAATTTTGCCGGGATGCCCTGAATACGGGTCTTGTACTGGGTTACCCGCTTGTGCGGCGTTGGTAAAGCCCGCAAGCCGCCAGCTGTGTGCGTCAGGCTGGCTTGGCAGCGTTTTTGACCATGGTCTGGAGCTGCGGCAACAGATCCGCATTGGCCGCGATGATGCCGTTGTTCTCGAGCAGGCGGTCGCCGCCGATGATGTCGGAAATGAAGCCGCCCGCTTCGCGCACCAGCACGATGCCGGCTGCCACATCCCACGGCTGCAGGCCGTGTTCCCAAAAGCCGTCGAAGCGGCCGGCTGCAACCCATGCAAGATCAAGTGAGGCGGCGCCGAAGCGGCGGACGCCAGCGACCTGCGGCATGATGACTTCAAGCTCGCGGGAGAACGCTGCGTGGGAATCCATGCCCTTGAAGGGAATGCCGGTGCCAAACACTGCTTCATCCAGCCGTGAGCGGGCGGCGACGCGCAGGCGGCGGTCGTTGAGATAAGCACCCTGACCTTTTTCAGCGAGGAACAGGTCGTCGGTCACTGGATTGTAGACAAGGCCATTCACCAGCTGTCCGTCGCGCTCAAGGGCGATGGAGATGGCGAAATGCGGCATGCCATGCAGGAAGTTGGTGGTGCCGTCGAGGGGATCAATGATCCAGCGGTGGCTTTTGTCCGGGCCTTCAACGACGCCGGACTCTTCCATTAGGAAGCCATAGCCGGGACGGGCTTTGGCAAGTTCTTCGTGGATGATCTTTTCGGCGCGAAGATCAGCCGCGCTGACGAAATCGCCGGGGCCTTTCTTGGAGACCTGAAGATTTTCCACCTCGCCGAAATCGCGGGCGAGTTTGCGGGCGGCCTTGCGGGCCGCGCCGACCATGACATTGATGACGGGTGAGTTGAGGGCCATGGGAGGTGTAACTAGTCCGCGCGTTTGATGTAGGTGATTTCAGTGGTGTCGATGACGATGCGCTCGCCGACTGTGACGAAGGGCGGCACCATGGTGCGCACGCCATTTTCAAGCACTGCCGGCTTGTAGGAGGAGGCAGCCGTCTGGCCCTTGATGGTGGGTTCGGTCTCGGTGATTTCCAGCGTTACCTGTTCGGGCAGTTTGATGCCGATGGGCTTTTCTTCCCACATCTCCAAAGTCACGGCCATGCCTTCCTGCAGGAAGGCGGCGCGATCGCCGACAAACTCACGAGCCAGTTCGATCTGCTCGTAATTTTCGTTGTCCATAAAGGTCAGCATGTCGCCGGATTCGAACAGGAACTGGAAATCGCGTGTATCCACGCGAACTTTCTCTACCGACTCCGATGAGCGAAAGCGCTCGTTGAGCTTGGTGCCGTCGATGAGGTTTTTCAGTTCCACCTGCGCATAGGCGCCGCCTTTGCCAGGCTTGACGCTTTGCACTTTGACGGCAGCCCACAGGCCGCCTTTGTGCTCGATAACGTTGCCGGGGCGGATTTCGTTTCCGTTGATCTTCATGGGGCGGTGCCTTCACGGGGGTTTGTTCGGTGCCTACCATGGGCGGGCGGGCCTGACATGCACCAGCGCGGGCCTATACGCAAGGGGAGGCGCATGGCGAGGTTAAGCGAAACCGGCCAAGGCGTGGGCCAAATGGCGGGTTAGCGGGGGGTCCGCTCCGCCAGCCATTTGCCTGCTCGGGCGTCGCCATCGCTACGCTGGGCGGCGGTGAGATGCTTGGTGAAGCGCGTATCCAACTCTTTATCCTCAAAACCTGCGGCGGTGGAAAGCGAATGCCATTTCCAGGCCTCCGCCATATCTGCTGTAACGCCGCGGCCCATTACGTAAAGGCGGGCGAGGCGGTTCTGCGCGATCAGGTGGCCCTGGTCTGCCGCCTTTTGATAGAGGGTTGCGGCCTTTGCTTCATCCTTGGTCGTGCCAAGGCCCTGATAGGTGAGATAGGCGAGGGCTGACTGCGCGTCCGCCATGCCCTGCGCGGCTGCGGGGGTAAACCAGCGCGCGGCGGTGACATTATCAACCGGCTGGCCGAGGCCCTGGGCTGCGGCCAAACCAAGATTGTATTGTGCATCCGGGTGGCCCTGAGCCGCGGCCAGTTCAAACCATCGGCGGGCAGCTGCATGGTCGGGAGAGCCGTCCGACAGGCTACCCGCCGCATAAAGCACACCCAGATTGAATTGCGCGTCGGGGCTGCCTTTCTCGGCTGCTGTGCGGAACCAGCGCGCGGCTTCGGGGATACTAGGGTCTGTACCGATGCCGCGGGCATGGCGCAGGCCGGTTTCGACCATGGCGGGCAGGGAGCCTGCGTCGGCGGCAACAAGAAAGAGCCGTGTGGCTTCGCGCTCACGCGCATTTGCATCGTTGGGGTCCATGCCGGGCGGGGTGAGAGTGCCGTCAGCCGTGACCGTGGCCAGAGCATAGGCGCCGGATGGTTCGCCATTGGCCGCCGCCGAGCGCAGCCAGCGTCCCGCTTCGTACAGATCCTGCTGGATGCCTTTGCCGTCGAGGTATATCTGGCCGAGCAACGCCTGCGCTGCCGGGTCGCCGTTTTCAGCTGCCGACCGCAGGAATGCTGCGGCGCGCGGAACGTCGTCGGCCTTGAGCGCTTCGACTGCCCGCGCCACTTCCGGCGATACGGTTTTGATTTGTGTGTTGGTCGCGTCTTCCACCTCTGCATAGGCAGCCGGGGTTGTGATCAGCAGGGCGAGAAGGGCGATCAGGCGGGGGGTGGATTTACGCATTTGTCTCCAGCAGAACTTGGGGCGTTTGGGCAATCACTTCGTTGAGTGCCCTGACCGCCTGTGCAGGCCCCCCGGCCTCTTGTGAATGCGACCATACGCCAGAGGAGACTGCAAGAAAATCTGCGCCTGCAGCAACCAGGGGCGCTGCATTTTCAGCTGTGATGCCGCCAATGGCGATGCAGGGCACCTCAAACAACCGTTGCCACCAGGAGAGGATTTCCGGTTGGGCGCGGGCGGAGGCGGCCTTGGTGGTGGTGTCGTAGAAGGCGCCGAAGGCCACATAGTCGGCGCCCTGTTCACCTGCACGCATGGCGAGGTGGCGGCTGTCATGGCAGGTGACGCCGATGATTGCATCTGCGCCAAGGAGTGCCCGCGCGTCCTCGTAGGACGCATCCTCCTGGCCGATATGAACGCCGTCGGCACCGGTCTTTGCGGCAAGGTCGGGGCGGTCATTGATGAGGAAGGCCACGTCATGGTCGTGAGCAATCGGCATCAAGGTTTCAGCTGCCTTGATGATGGTGGCGTCATCCGCCTCCTTGAGGCGAAGCTGCAGACAGGCGACATCGCCTGCCTTCAACGCGCTCTCAAGCACATGCGAAAACGCGGCGACGTCGTCGAGACGCGGCGGCGTGATCAGATACAGGCGGCAAATGGGCTTCACGGGCTTAGGCAGCCTCTTTCTCCACCTGTTCGGTCCAGTTGCCGGTTGTGGCAAGCGAATTCATGCGGGCGCGATGCAGGAAGGCTGCCTGTCCCTTGGACCAGTTGTTGTTGTTGCCAGCCCAGGCTTTTTGCGGCGCTGCTTGAAGGGCGCGGCCATAGGAGAAGGAAAGGGCCCAGGGCAGGTCGTCGTGTGTGTTCATGGCGTTGAGATGGGCTGTTGCGTCATGGTCCGACTGGCCACCGGAGAGGAAGACGATGCCGGGTACTGCCGGGGGCACACATTCCTTCATGAGCTTGACTGTTTTTTCCGCGACTTCGTCAACGCCAGCCTGCTTTGCGCACAGTTTGCCTGCAATGGCCATATTGGGTTTGAGGATCGAGCCCTCGAGTTTGACGCCTGCGTAGTCGAGCTCCTGGTAAAGCTCCTTCAGCGCCCATTTGGTGACGTCGTAGCAGGTGTCGATGTCGTGATCGCCGTCCATGAGTACTTCCGGCTCCACGATGGGGACGATGCCCTGCTCCTGCGCGAGCGCTGCATAGCGGGCAAGGGCATGGGTGTTGGCGTGGATGCAGTTGTGCGACGGCTTGGAGCGGTCACCCTTGCTGCCGATTTCGATGACGGCGCGCCATTTGGCGAAGCGGGCGCCCAGCGCGTGATACTCGGCGAAACGTTCGCGCAGGCCGTCGAGGCCTTCTGTCACCTTCTCGCCATTGCTGCCGGCAAGAGGTTTGGCGCCGGCATCGACCTTGATGCCGGGGATCGCGCCTGCGGCCTTGATGATCTCAACCAGCGGCGTGCCGTCTTTGGCTTTCTGGCGGATGGTTTCATCATACAGAATGACGCCAGAAATATACTCGCGCATGGCCTCGTCGGTGCGGAACAGCATCTCGCGGTAATCACGGCGCGACTCAGCAGTCGACTCGGTGTTGATGGCATCAAAGCGCTTCTTGATGGTGCCAGTGCTTTCGTCGGCAGCCAGGATGCCTTTGCCGGGGGCCACCATGCGCTGGGCGATGTCTTCAATGGTTTCGGTCATCGTTTTCCGTTCCCCTTGATGCGTAGTGGTGAAGCGTACGGGTTAGGCGGCCTTGATCCGGCCGCTAAGTGCCTCAACGCCCGGCAATGCTTTTCCCTCTAGCCATTCAAGAAAGGCACCGCCTGCGGTTGAGACGTATGAGAAATCATCCGCCGCGCCTGCATTATTGAGGGCGGCAACCGTGTCGCCGCCACCGGCGACGGAGTTGAGCTGGCCCATTTTCGTCAGCATTGCCACATGCCGGGCTGCGGCATTGGTGCCGTTATCAAAAGGGGCGATCTCAAAGGCGCCCAATGGCCCGTTCCAAACCACGGTTTTTGCCGTTTCAAACCGTGCGCCCAACTCTGCGATCGTGTTGGGGCCGACGTCCAGAATCATATAGCCGTCGGGCACCTTGTCCACAGGTACAGTTTGGCAAGGGGCCATGGCCTTGAATTCTTTTGCCACCACAACGTCACTGGGGAGGAGGACCTGACAGCCGACTTTTTCGGCCTTGGCCAGAATATCGCGAGCGGTGTCGCCTAGATCATGCTCGCAAAGGGAGGCTTTGACGTCGATGCCCTGTGCTGCGAGGAATGTATTGGCCATGCCGCCACCGATGGCGAGATAATCAACCCGCTCAACCAGATTGCCGAGAAGCTCCAGCTTGGTGGAAATCTTGGCGCCACCGACAATGGCGACAACCGGTTTTTCCGGTTTGGCGAGCGCGCTTTCAAGGGCTGTCAGTTCGGCTTCCATAGCGCGGCCCGCATAGGCAGGCAGGCGATGGGCGATGGCTTCCGTTGAGGCATGGGCGCGGTGGGCGGACGAGAATGCATCATTGACGTAGATATTGCCCAGCGCTGCCAGCGCATCCGCAAAACTTGCGTCGTTTTTTGTCTCACCTTTGTGGAAGCGGGTGTTTTCCAGAAGGACGATGCTGCCGGGCTTTGCTGTTGCAATGACGGATGAGGCGGCCTCGCCGATGCAATCATCAGCGAAGGTGACATCAAGGCCGGTTGCCTCTTTAAGAGCCGGCATCACGGGCTTCAGGGAAAATTCCAGCTTACGTTCGCCTTTGGGGCGACCGAAATGCGATAGCAGCACGACGACGGCGCCTTTGGCTGCAAGGTCGCGGATGGTGGGAACGATGCGCTCAATACGGGTTGCGTCGCTGACCTCGCCGTCCTTAAGGGGGACGTTGAGGTCAGCACGCATCAGCACGCGTTTGCCGGTAATGTCGCCTGTTGCAAAAAGATCGTCCAAGGTGAGGAACGAATTCTTACTCATGGCGATACTCACAGGCTCCGGTTTTGTTTGGGTGGACTAACGCAGCTTCGACATGGCGACGGCGGTGTCGGCCATGCGGTTGGCGAAGCCCCACTCGTTGTCATACCAGGACAGAACGCGGCCCATCTTGCCTTCGATGACCTGTGTCTGGGTCAGATCGAACGTGGAGGAGGCCGGGTTGTGGTTGAAGTCCATGGAGACGAGCGGCTTGTCGTTGACGGCAAGAATGCCCTTCAGCGGCTTGGTGCGCGCGGCTTCCTTCATCGCAGCATTGATGGCTTCGACGCTCAGATCCTTCTTGGCAGTGAATACCAGGTCGATCATGGAGACGTTGGGGGTTGGCACACGCACGGCGGTACCATCCAGCTTGCCGGCAAGTTGCGGCAGCACAAGGCCGACGGCTTTGGCGGCACCCGTTGAGGTGGGGATGATGTTGCAGGCAGCGGCGCGGGCGCGGTGCATGTCACTATGCAGAGTGTCGAGCGTCGGCTGGTCACCGGTGTAGGCGTGAACGGTGGTCATGTAACCACGCTCAATGCCGAACGTATCGTGCAGTACCTTGGCGACAGGCGCCAGGCAGTTGGTGGTGCATGACGCGTTGGAAACAACCGTGTGCGACTTCTTCAGCGCATCATTGTTGACGCCGTAAACGACCGTGAGGTCAGCGCCTGATGCCGGGGCTGAGACAAGCACGCGCTTGGCGCCGGCCTTGAGATGAGCCGATGCTTTTTCTTTCGAGGCAAAGATGCCGGTGCATTCAAGGGCGATGTCGATGCCCAGTTCGCCCCAGGGGAGGTCTGCCGGGTTGCGCTCTGCGGTCACCTTGATCTTGTTGCCGTCAACGGTGATCGAATCCTTGGTGTTGCTTACCTTGGCGGGGAAGCGGCCATGGACCGTGTCGTATTGCAAAAGGTGGGCGTTGGCTTCAGCGGAGCCCAGATCGTTGATGGCAACGACCTGAATGTCCTTGCGGCCCGACTCGATGATGCCGCGCAGGACCAGACGACCAATGCGTCCAAAACCGTTGATCGCAACTTTTACAGCCATGTTCTTACTCACCTTCATGCAAAAAGTGTCTGCTAAAGAGCGGTCCGGACATGAGGAATTGCCGCCGCCGCTCGGGCGTTGGCGTGGGTATAGCGAAACCTCACCTGTGATGGAAGGCGCACAGAGCGTGAATCCGCTATGTGCTTGAGCGCAAGACACCAACTCAGTCGGAATTTCGACCGTCTCATTTGGTTGTCTCCGGGCATGGGCAAGATTAGAGTTTCCAATGTCGCTTTTAGGGGGAGGATTGAAAGATGCAGGTTTTTTTCTTTTTGGCCTATTTGGTGATTGGGCTTGTCCAGCTCTTTGCTGTCGCAGATGGCATTGAGGTAGCTACAGACTTGCCTGCGTTTGTTGCGATGTTTTTAGCCTTGCTGTTGACTTACATTCCGCTGCTAGGGGCCGGTTTGGGGGTTTATGGTGCCGTTGAAGTTTGGAACTGGGAACTGCTTCAGGCAGTGCTCCTATTTTTCTGGTACGTGCCGGTCTATCTGGCCTTTATGATAATTGGCTCTATCGCAGATCGTCGTGCACCTTGAATAAGGTTATGGGTATTCCTGCGCTAGAATACTGGTTCTCAATCTCCATACGCCGCAATCGCAAGAGTTTCATGCTGGCTTCTTTGGCACTCTTTGCTGTTGTGATTGGTTTTTTGTTTTTGTTTTCTCAGTTTGAGCCGAATAGACGTGCAGCAACGCTCATTGTGTTGCTTTTTGGAATTCCATTTATTGTCGCGCAGTACACGCTGACTTCCCAACGATTAAGGGATATCGGGCTAACCGGTTGGTTGGCGTTGTTGTGGATACCTGTATCAATACTCGATAGACCAGCTGCTGGAGCAATTGGGTTGGTTGCCTTGATAGTGCTTTGCAGCGTCCCAGGGACAATTGGACCAAACAGATACGGGCCTGATCCAATCGGCGATACCTCTGACTAGCTTCCTGAGGTTGGTAGCTACCTAATTAGACCCGCTCGCGAACGGCCAGAGCAACGGCTTCCGGCGTGATGCCGAAATGCTTGTACAGCTCTTTGTAGGGGCCGCTGGCGCCAAAGCCGGTCATGCCGACAAAGCCGCCTTTGTCACCCACATACCGCGCCCACCCCATTTCGATGCCCGCTTCGACGGCCACGCGCACGGTATTGGGGCGCAGGATGTCGTCGCGATAGGCGGCGGGCTGGGCGTTGAAGAGTTCCTGACTGGGCATTGAAACAACGCGGGTGGGGATGCCATCCGCCTGCAGCAGCTTGCGGGCGGCAAGGGCAATGCCGATTTCAGAGCCTGTGGCGATCAGGGTTGCGGTTGCCTCGCCGTCGGCAGGGGCCAGCTCGTAGGCACCACGGGCACTCAGATTTTCGTCCGTGTGCTTGGTGCGCACAGTTTCGAGATTCTGGCGGGTCAAGGCGATGGCGCTGGGGCCGTCGGCATTTTTGAGGGCGGCTTCCCAGGATTCGGCAGTTTCAACCGCATCGGCCGGGCGGAACACTTTGAGGTTGGGAATGGCACGCAGGGCGGCCAGATGCTCAACCGGCTGGTGAGTGGGGCCGTCTTCGCCAAGGCCGATGGAATCGTGGCTGAACACGTAAATGACGCGACGCTGCATCAGTGCTGCCAGACGGATCGACGGGCGGCAATAATCGGCGAAGACGAGGAAGGTGCCGCCATAGGGGATTAGACCCTTATGTAGCGCCATGCCGTTCATGGCAGCAGCCATGCCGTGCTCGCGGATGCCGTAATGGATATAGCTGCCGCCAAAATCATCCGCAGTAACAGAGCGCTGGCTCTTGGCACGGGTGTTGTTGGAGCCGGTCAGGTCAGCGGAGCCGCCGACAAGTTCGGGGACCACGTCTGCGAGTGTCTGGAGCGTGGTTTCCGACGCCTTGCGGGAGGCGACGGCCTTCTTTTCGTCGGTGAAGGCGCGTTTGACCTTGTTGATTTCCGCGTGCAGCGCGTTGGGGAGCGAGCCTGTCTGAGTGCGGTCGAATTCGCTGCGCAGGGCTTCAGGCGCTGCTGCCAGACGCTTTTGCCACGCGGCACGGTCCTTTGCGGCGCGCAGACCTGCAACACGCCATGCATCCAGCACATTGGCTGGAATCTCAAAGGGGGCGCTGGTCCAACCAAGGGCCTTGCGGGTGCCGGCGATCTCGTCGGCACCAAGGGGCGCCCCATGGGATCCGGACGTCCCCTCCTTGGTGGGCGCGCCAAAGCCGATTTTGGTGCGGCAGGCGATCATCGAAGGTTTGTTCGTGGTACGGGCGTACTCGATGGCGGCAGCGATTGCTTCGGGATCGTGGCCATCAATGCGGGTGGCATCCCAGCCGGCGGCTTCGAAGCGGGCAATCTGATCACCGGATTCCGATAGGTCCAGCGAGCCATCAATTGTGATGCCGTTGTCATCAAACAGGACGATGAGGCGGGAAAGCTTCAGGTGGCCTGCCAGCGAGATGGCTTCGTGGCTGATGCCTTCCATAAGGTCGCCGTCGGACGCGATGACATAGGTGAAGTGGTCAACCAGATCGTCGCCGTAGCGGGCATTAAGCATCCGCTCGGCCAGTGCCATGCCGACGGAGGAGGAAATGCCCTGGCCCAAGGGGCCGGTGGTCATTTCAACACCCGGCGTGTGGTCAACTTCCGGGTGACCGGGGGTCAGCGAGCCGAGCTGGCGGAAACTCTTAAGCTGGTCGATGGTCATGTCCTCGTAGCCGAGGAGATGCAGCAGCGCGTATTGCAGCATGGAGCCGTGCCCGGCGGAGAGCACGAAACGGTCGCGGTCAGCCCAGTTGGGGTCCTGCGGGCAGAATTTCATGAACTTGGTGAACAGCACCGTGGCAACGTCGGCCATGCCCATTGGCATGCCCGGATGGCCGGACTGGGCGGCTTCCACCGCGTCCATGGCCAGGGCACGGATGGCGTTGGCCATCATCGTGTGCTCCGCGTTTGAGGCGGAAGATACGGAATCGTCCGTCCCGGAGGAGACGGTGGCGCTGTTAGCTGATGTCATATTTGGGTTGCCTTGCTCTGCGCAGTCGGGGTGCCGCGACGCTCCCTGTTGAAAAGCTTTTTCGCGGCTGCCTCAAAAATTCCCTATGGCGGTCTTATGCCACCATCAGGGGCCATATGATCCGATTCGGATCGGCGGGGCCTCTTTTAAGCTCTGCCCGCTCGTAAAGATTGTGGTGGCCCGGCCGGATGGTCCAGCACAGGTCGCCAATTCGGGCGGGAGAATGACGAGGTGCTCTTGCAACGTCAACATGCCCGTGGCACGCCGTATGCGGTATGTTCACTGCCGTTGACCGTTGCACGGCGGGCTGAATACGTTATGTCATCTACCTGTTGCATATTCGCCGCGGCGATTTTGAGAACTGGGAACCATCGGACGTGAAGATCGGGTCCAAATCATGAGTAAGCTTGATGCCGCCATGCAGCGGTTTTCCTCGGCGCTTGACCAGCTGGAGGCGGGGATCAACCGGCGTGGTATCAAATCGCAGTCTGCATCGGCGACAGAGCGCGAGCTGGTGGCGCTGCGCGAGGACCGCTCGCGGCTGGCCGACGAGCTGGATCGGGTGAAGGCGCAGGCGCGCGAATTGGATGAAACGGCGGGTGATGTTTCCGGACGGCTGGAGGATGCCATTGCCGGCATCCGCGCCGTGCTTGAGCCCTCATAGGACAACGAAACGCAATGGCGCAGGTTACCGTCAAAATAAATGGCCGCATCTACACGCTGGCCTGTGACGATGGCGAAGAGCAGCATCTGGAGGGGCTTGCCTCCTACCTGGACCGGCATGTGACCAATCTGGCGCAGGGCGTGGGGCAGGTGGGGGACCAGCGGCTGATGCTGATGGCCGGATTGCTGGTGGCTGACGAACTTTCCGAGGCGCTGGGCGAGATCAAGACGCTGCAGGACGAAGTTGCATCCCTCAAGGATGCGCGCGCGGGCGCTGCCACAAAGAGCCAGGACGCCGAAAATCAGGTGGCGGAAGTGCTGGAAGCTGCCGCCGGCCGTTTGGAAGAGATTGCCGGACGGCTTGAGGCACCCTAGGTTCAATTCATCAATCAAGGGGCTGCCTGGTTCGCCAGGAGCCACATTGCTCGGGGCCTTACGGTCTCTTAGGGAGCTGTCCCTGCCTGGGCCCGTGGGCCCGGGCATTACGGCGCCCACCTACAAGTGTAGGTTCCCGGGGATTTCTGCTCCAGCGGCCAAGGCGGCCCTACTTTTTCTTCCTTTGATGATGTTTGCGCGATGACTGCACCTGTTTTAGCAGGCTTGTCGAAAGCCCAAATGCGGGCCCATGCGGGCGCCGTAAGGCAGCGTGCTGCAATACTTGGCGGCGATGGTGCAGGCATCCGGCTTGCCCGAAAGCTGTTGGACGGTGTGCCGCTGCGAGACTGCGAGACGGTTGCGGGGTACTGGCCAATTCGTGGGGAAATTGATCCCTTGCCCGCCATGCTGGCGCTTTTGGCGCGCGGGCACCGGCTGGCGCTGCCTGTGGTGGCCCGGCGTGACCAGCCGCTTGCGTTCAGGCATTGGTGGCCGGGTGATCCGTTGGTGGCGGGGGCTTATGACATTCCTGCACCCGGTATGTGCGCGCCGCCGGTGACCCCGACTTTGTTGCTGGTGCCGGGCCTGTGGTTTGATCGCGCAGGTGGGCGGCTTGGCTATGGTGGCGGGTTTTATGACCGGACGCTTGCGCAACTGAGGCAAGGCTGGCAGGTCGCCGCTGTGGGTATTGCCCATGACGCGCAACTGGGCGGTACCCTTGACCGGGAGGCCCATGACGCGCCAATGGACTGGGTTGTAACGGATAGGCGCGTTGTGCGCGTCAATAATGGTGAAGGCAGGTAAGCCCCATGCGGCTTTTGTTTTTGGGCGATGTAGTGGGCCGGTCGGGCCGTGAGGCTGTGGTGGCGGCGCTACCGGGGCTGCGGCGCGATCTCGATCTCGATTTCGTGGTGGTCAATGGCGAGAACGCTGCGGGTGGCTTCGGGATTACCGAAAAGATCACCACTGAATTGCTGGATGCGGGCGCAGATGTTGTGTCCGGCGGCAATCACTCATGGGATCAACGCGAGGCGCTGGTATTCATTGAGCGCGAGGAGCGGCTGCTGCGGCCTGCGAATTTTCCTGCCGGGACGCCAGGGCGCGGCGCCGGGCTGTTTGAGGCGCGTGGCGGGCGGCGGGTGCTGCTGGTCAACGTGCTGGGCCGGGTGTTCATGGACGCATTGGATGATCCGTTTGCCGCCGTTGAAAAGGAATTGATGGCCGCACCGCTGGGTGACGTGGCGGATGCCGTAATGGTGGATATGCACGCAGAAGCCACATCCGAAAAAATGGCGATGGGGCATTTTTGTGATGGTCGCGCATCGCTTGTGGTGGGGACGCACAGTCATATTCCCACCGCCGACGCGCAGATTTTCCCCGGCGGTACGGCGTATCAGACGGATGCAGGCATGTGCGGCGACTATGACAGCGTCATCGGGATGCAGAAGGAAGAGCCGCTCAACCGCTTTACCCGCAAGATTTCCAGCGGCCGTTTTCAGCCTGCCGAGGGTGAGGCGACGGTGTGCGGCGTCTTTGTGGAGACGGATGATGCGACCGGCCTTGCGGCGCGCGTTGAACCGGTCCGGCTTGGCGGGCGGCTGAAACCGATAATGCCGGAATAGCCATGGCTAGCCATTTGGGGCCTCAATTCTCTATAAAGCCCGTCAATCACATATCGCGGACGACAAACCGGAGGGCCTGAAGCTCATGGCTGGCCATTCACAATTCTCGAACATCATGCACCGCAAGGGTGCGCAGGACGCGAAGCGGTCCAAAATCTTTGCCAAGCTGGCGCGTGAAATCACCGTGGCTGCCAAACTCGGCATGCCGGACCCGGCAATGAACCCGCGGCTGCGCGGAGCCATTCAGGCGGCGCGGGCTGAAAACATGCCCAAGGACAATATTGATCGCGCCATCAAGCGGAGCCAGGCTGGCGACAGCGATACCTACGAAAATGTCCGCTATGAGGGTTTTGGGCCCGGCGGCATCGGCATCATCGTTGAAGGGCTGACCGACAACCGCAACCGCACCGCCGGTGAAGTGCGGTCCGCATTTTCAAAGCATGGCGGCAATTTGGGTGAAACGGGCTCGGTCTCGTTCATGTTCGACCAGGTGGGCCGCATTGAGTACCCCGCTGACGTGGCCGACGCCGAGGCGATTTTCGAGGCCGCCATTGAGGCCGGCGCGGATGATGTGACCTCCGCGGAGGAGGGACATGAGATCATTTGTGCGGCCGACGCGCTCAATGAAGTATCGACGGCGCTGGAAGAAAAGCTGGGCGAAGCGCGCAAATCAGCGCTTGTCTGGAAGCCGCAGAACTTGATCGAGGTTGATGGCGATCAGGCCGGAACCCTGCTTAAGTTGCTGGATGCGCTGGACGACAATGATGACGTTCAGCAAACCTATGCGAACTTCGAGGTATCCGATTCGGTTCTGGAGAGCCTGACGGCCTGACGCATCTGTGCGCCGGGACCGATCTGGCAGGGCGCATGACAGTTATACCTACCCATACGCGGCGACTGCTGGGGCTTGATCCGGGGCTTACAGCAACCGGCTGGGGCATCGTGGATGTTACTGGCTCGCGGCTGGTGCATGTGGCGAACGGAACCGTGAAATCCAAAGCCTCCGATGCTTTGTCGGACCGGCTGGCGGCAATCCATGCGGGGTTGGTGGTGATCATTGCGGACCATGCGCCGGACGAAGCAGCCATTGAGAGCGTGTTTGTAAGCCGCGACGGGCAGGCGACCTTGAAACTGGGGCAGGCGCGTGGGGTGGCCATATTGGCCGCAGCGCAGGCAGGGCTTACGGTGGCGGAATACGCGCCCAATCACATCAAGAAATCAGTCGTCGGGGCCGGGCACGCGGACAAGCGGCAGATGCTGGCCATGGTGACGATGTTGCTGCCCACATGTGATCCGCATTCGGAACATTCGGTTGATGCGCTTGCTGTTGCAATTAACCATGCGCATGGGTCTGCCGGTGCAGCGCGCATCGAAGCTGCGCTGGAGGGTGGACGATGATCGGCAAGCTTAAAGGCATTGTGGATGAAACCGGCATCGACTGGGCGCTGATTGATGTGGGTGGGGTCTGTTACCTCACCTCATGCTCGGCCAATACGCTGCGGCAGATCGGTGGGCCGGGCGACAGTGCGATCCTGCATATCGAGACTTATGTGCGTGAGGATCAGTTGCGGCTGTTTGGCTTTGCAACGGAAGCGGAGCGTGAATGGTTCCGGTTGTTGCTCAGTGTCCAGAGGGTTGGTGCCAAGGCGGCATTGGCCATCTTGTCGGTGCTGGATACGGCGGCTTTGGCGCGGGCGATTGCATTCAAGGATGCCAAGGCCATTGCGACGGCGCAGGGTGTTGGCCCGAAAGTCGGCGAGCGGATTATCGCTGAGCTGAAAGACAAGGTGCCTGCGTCGCTTGCGGTGGCGGGCAAGGAGACGGATGCAGGGGCTGGCACCGGCAAGACCGGGCGGGTGCCTTATAATACCGAGGCTGACGCCATCTCGGCGCTGGTCAATCTGGGCTATGGTCAGGCGCAGGCGGCGCAAGCGGTGTCGCGGGCGGTGGCCAAATCCGGTGATGAAGCGCCGGGGACCGAGCAGCTTATTCGCGTCGGGCTCAAAGAGCTGGCGTCGTAGGGAAACAGATGTCTGATCGCGTCGTACATGCAGACTTCAGCGCCGAGGATGGGGCCGAGCAGGCTATTCGTCCGGCTGCGCTGGATGCGTTTATCGGTCAGGCGCGTGCGAAAGAGAATCTCAGCGTCTTTATTCAGGCGGCGAGATCGCGGGGCGAGGCGATGGACCATGTGTTGCTGTCGGGGCCGCCGGGGCTTGGCAAGACGACCATGGCGCAGATTGTGGCGCGAGAGCTTGGCGTCAATTTCCGGTCCACATCGGGGCCGGTGATCGCCAAAGCCGGCGACCTGGCGGCGCTGCTAACCAATCTTGAGCCGCGCGATGTGCTGTTCATCGACGAGATACACAGGCTGTCGCCGGCGGTGGAGGAAATTCTCTATCCGGCGATGGAGGATTTCGAGCTTGATCTCATCATTGGCGAGGGGCCTGCGGCGCGGTCGGTGAAGATTGATCTGTCGCCGTTCACGCTGGTGGGGGCGACGACGCGCTCAGGGCTTTTGACGACGCCGCTTCGGGATCGTTTCGGCATTCCGGTGCGGCTTGAATTTTATACGGACAAGGAACTTGAATTGATCGTGCAGCGCGCGGCCGTCATTCTCGGTGCACCGCTGACGGCGGACGGGGCCGGCGAGATTGCGCGGCGCTCGCGCGGCACGCCCCGGGTTGCCGGGCGGTTGCTGCGGCGGGTGCGGGATTTTGCGTCTGTCGGTGGCGCGAGTGAGATTGACGCCAAGACGGCAGATCGGGCGCTGGACCGGCTGGAGGTGGATGCGCGCGGGCTGGACAGTCTCGATCACCGGTATCTGCGGACGATTGCACTCAAGTTCGGCGGTGGACCCGTCGGCGTTGAGACGATTGCAGCGGCGCTCTCAGAGGCGCGCGATGCAATTGAGGAGATGATCGAGCCGTATTTGATCCAGCAGGGCTTCGTGCAGCGCACGCCGCGCGGGCGGCTTTTGACTGGTGCTGCGTTCGAGCATCTGGGAATCACGATCCCAGCCAGCTTTGAGGGCGTGCAGACGCGATTGTTTGAAGATGAGTGACGCGCCAGTGAGTGACACCATGGGGCCTGCTGGCATTCTCAATGCCGATGGCAGCCATGTGATGCCGGTGCGGGTCTATTACGAGGACACCGACGCCAGCGGTATTGTCTATCACGCCAACTATCTGCGCTTTATCGAACGCGGGCGGACGGATGTGCTGCGCTGTGCGGGGCTCGATCATCGCCGGATGATGGATGCCGAGGACTCAACGGCCTTTGCCGTGCGGCAGATGACCATCCGCTTCATCGCTCCGGCCCGGCTGGACGATGCGCTGGAAGTCCGCACCCGCTTCACAGAGCTGAAGGGCGCGCGCATACGGGCAACGCAGAGTGTGTGGCGGGGAGAGCAACAGCTGTTTGAGGCCGAGGTGGAAGTGGCAGTGCTGGACGAAAAAGGCCGGGCGCGGCGGATTCCGACATTTGTACGCGAGGCGCTTGGTGCGTATGTTGGCTGAAACCCTTGGACCTCAATCATTGATCCGATTCGCTCGCGGTGGCCTCACGCTCATAAATTCGACACAAAATGCGGCTTAACAGGTGCGCGCAGGGGTATCCTGCGGCTCCCGTGACCGAATCAATTTGTCTGTTTAGGCAGACAACCACCGCCGAAGCGCCACGATAAAGACTCGCTAACCCGAACCGCCACACAAGACGTAGGAAGTTTCGACGATGGAGCCGGACCTCATCAATACCGCGGCAGCACAAGTCGCGCAGACCGACTTTTCGCTTCTCAGCCTGTTTCTGCGCGCTGACATTGTGGTCAAGGCCGTGATGGTCGGGCTGTTTGCAGCCTCGATCTGGAGCTGGGCGATCATCTTTGAAAAGTGGGGCCGGTTCCGCACCGTCAACCGCAAGGCTGAAAAGTTCGAGCAGGTATTCTGGTCGGGCCAGTCGCTGGAAGACATCTATCAGAATATGGGCCACCGGCCGGACCATCCCATGTCGACACTGTTTGTGGCGGCGATGCGCGAATGGCGGCGGTCGGCTGAGATTGGCACCAAGGCGATCTACGGGTTGCAGGAACGCATCGACCGGGTGATGACGGTGTCGATTGCACGCGAGAGTGCGCGGCTTGAGCGCGGTCTGCTGTTTCTGGCGACCGTTGGTGCGACGGCGCCGTTTGTCGGCCTGTTCGGCACCGTGTGGGGCATTATGAATTCATTCCAGGCGATTGCGGCGACCCGCGACACCAACCTGGCCGTTGTGGCGCCGGGCATCGCCGAAGCGCTGTTTGCCACGGGCCTTGGCCTGCTGGCGGCTATTCCGGCTGTGATTGCCTACAACGCCTTTTCAACATCGCTGAACCGCTATGCGACGCGGCTTGACGGGTTTGCGGACGAGTTCTCCGCCATCCTGTCACGGCAGATCGATGAAACCCGCGAGGGGAACTAGGCATGGCTGCTGGTTCCATGAAACAGGGGGGAAGCGGGGGTGGTCATCGCCGCCGCGGCCGCCGTACGCACGCACCCATGAGCGAAATCAACGTCACGCCGTTTGTGGATGTGATGCTGGTGCTGCTCATCGTGTTCATGGTTGCAGCACCGTTGCTGACCGTCGGCGTGCCGATTGATTTACCGCAGGCGAGTTCCCAACCATTGCAGGGCGACGACGAGCCGCTGACGATAACGATAAATGCAGCGGGCGAATTATTCTTGCAGGAAACACCCGTTGAAATCGACGAGCTTGAGGCCCGCCTGCTGGCGATTGCCAAAGGCGGTTATGAAGAGCGCGTCTATCTGCGCGGGGACCGCAAGGTTGACTATGGTGCCGTTGCGAATGTCATGGGCACATTGTCGGCGGCTGGGTTCCGGCGGATCGCCATGGTGACCGACCAGGGTGCGGCCGACAAAGCTGACGAAAGGTAAGGGCACCTGATGCGCGGCGGTGTCCCCCTCTCCGTCCTGTTCCACATTGCACTCATTGCGTTTGCGGTGGTGGGATTGCCTGCGCCACATCTGGAGCCGGTGGAGATAGCGCAGCCGGTACCGATCGAGATTGTCGAGATCGACGAATATACCCGCATCACCCGCACGCCGGAGCCTGAGGCCGAGCCTGAGCCGCCGGTGGAGGAGCCGGAACCAGAGCCCGAGCCGGAACCTGAACCGCAGGAAGCGCCTGAGCCTGAACCTCAGCCCGTGGCCGAGCCCACACCGCCGACACCTCCCGCAGAACCAACGCCGCCGCCACCGGCCGTTGAGCCTGAACCTGCGCCCGAGCCCGAGCCTGTGGCTGAACCGGAACCCGAGCCGGAACCCGAAGAAGTGGTGAATGTGGCGCCGCCGACACCGCCCGCGCCAAAACTGCGCCCGACACCGCCTGCGCCGGCAAAGCCGGCGGCACCGGCATTTGATCCTGGCCGGATATCTGCGCTGTTGGACAAGTTGCCTGTGGAGCGCAAGCCCGAGCCGGCGAGACCGGTGGCACCTGCTGTGCCGAATACACCGCAGGCGGCTGCTCAGACATCGCTGAGCATCTCGGAAATCGATGCGGTCCGGCAACAAATTCGCACTTGTTGGTCGCCACCTGTCGGTGCTCCAGATGGGGCTGATTTAAGTGTGTCTTTGAGAATGTGGCTGAACCCGGATGGATCGCTCGCCCGTCCACCGGAAGTGTCCCGTGACGTTTTTGCACTGTCGTCGTTTCAACTTGCTGCTCAAGATGCAGCCTTACGGGCAGTGCGCCGTTGTGCACCCTTCCGCTTGCCGGTGGATAAATACCAATCATGGAAAGATATCGAATTTAACTTTGATCCCAGTCAAATGTTTGGGCGCTAAGGAATCAGGGGCGGGGAGAGATGCATGGGCGGCGGATATCTGACAAGCCGTGCTGGTGATGCCGTGGTAATTGCCGTATTGGGAACGATGTTGCTGTCCAATGTGGCGCTGGCCCAGCAAGCGTCCATGAGCCTCTCGGAGATTGACGCGTTCAGGCAACAGCTTGCGGCATGCTGGTCGCCGCCTGCAGATGCCACAAATGCGGCTGATTTGCGTGTTTTGCTGAAAATATGGCTGAACCCGGACGGGTCGCTGGCCCGCCCGCCGGAAGTGATCCGCGACGGGGTGCCGCCGTCTGTGTTTCAGGGTGCTGCAGAGAGTGCAGCGTTGCGGTCGGTGAGCGAATGCGCACCATTCAGCATGCCGGTAGACAAATATGCCTTCTGGCGGGAGATCGAAATTCGCTTTGATCCCAGCCAAATGTTCGGGCGTTGAGGGCTTTCGGGCCGGGAGATTAGTATGGGGTACGGATACGTGACACGGCAGACAGGATGGATTGCGGGTGTGGTGGCATTCGGGTTGATGCTTATACCCGGCCTGGCTCTTGCCCAACTTCGCATCGATATCACTCAAGGCACCATTGAGCCATTGCCCGTTGCTGTGACGGATTTTGTTGGCAGCGATGAGGCGGCGACGGAGACCGGCGACAAGATGGCCGGCGTCATTCGCGCCAATCTGGAACGCTCAGGGCTGTTTCGTCCGCTGAGTGAAGCATCGTTCATTGAAAAGATTACCGACCCCAACAATGCACCGCGGTTTGGCGACTGGCGCATTCTCGATGCACAGGGGCTGTTGACCGGCTCAGTTACGCAGCAGCCGGATGGGCGGCTGAGGGTCGAGTTTCGCTTGTGGGACGTGTTTGCCGAGGAGCAGTTGATCGGGCTTCAGTATTTCACCAAGCCGGATAACTGGCGGCGGGTATCGCACATTATTTCGGATGCGATCTATGAGCGGATGACCGGTGAGACTGGTTATTTCGATACACGCATCGTGTTTGTGTCCGAGACAGGCACAAAGGGGCAGCGGGTGAAGCGGCTGACCTTGATGGATCAGGACGGGCACAATCCGCGCTTTCTGACCGGCGGCAGCTCGCTGGTGCTGACGCCGCGTTTCTCGCCGACCAATCAGGAAATCACGTATCTCTCATACGCAGGCGGTAGCCCGCGGGTTTATCTGTTCAATATCGAAACCAAACAGGAAGAAGTTGTCGGGGAATTTCCGGGCATGACCTTTGCGCCGCGCTTTTCGCCGGATGGCGACAAGGTGATCATGAGCCTGCAGCGTGGTGGCAATGCCAATATCTATGAGCTGGACCTGCGCACACGGGCGACACGGCGGCTGACCAATTCACCGTCCATCGATACCTCGCCGACATATGGGCCGGCAGGCAGCGAGATCGCGTTTGAAAGTGACCGGGGCGGCACGCAGCAAATTTATGTGATGGCCTCTGATGGCTCAAATGCACGGCGCATCAGCTTCGGCGAAGGGCGCTATTCGACGCCTGTCTGGTCGCCGCGCGGAGATATGATTGCTTTTACCAAGCAATATAAAGGCCGATTCCTGATCGGGGTGATGCGGCCTGACGGGACGGGGGAACGAATCCTCACCGAGGGGTTTCATAATGAAGGTCCGACTTGGGCGCCAAATGGCCGCGTGCTGATGTTTTTCCGCGAAACACCGGGGGAACGCGGCGGCCCGACGCTCTGGTCGGTGGATTTGACTGGCCGTAACGAACGGCAGGTTCCGACACCGGGTTTCGGGTCGGACCCCGCATGGTCTCCCTTGATCCGTTAGGGGGCTTGCGGATAACGTTCACAGTCAGGGATCCAAGAAAACGCGATGTGTGTGCCAGATTTCGGTTTATCGCGCACGACTGTCGGATTTCGCCGATAGAGGCTGCCATATAGGTGTGTAGCTGCTGAGGTCGGTGAAATGTGACGAACGGATGAAGAGATTGGACCGCACAACCCATGTTTTCTTGGAATTGCGGCTCAGGGGTGCAACTTATTATTTTGGGCCGGATACAGGTCCCATGTTTGGCAGGAGATTTTATATTATGACCACAGCGTTGATCCGTTCACGGACAATGACTTTTTCTGACGGCACCGCAGGCCGCGCCATGAAGATGGCGATTGCGGGTTTTGCAGCGCTGTTGTTGGCTGCTTGCGGCTCTGATCCTGAAGAACCTGCAGTGCGCGCCACGACGGCACCTGCGGCTGCACCGTCTGGTCCGACACCGGGCACGCAGCAGGATCTTGTGGTCAATGTGGGCGACCGGGTGTTCTTTGACACGGACCAGTCATCATTGCGTGCGGATGCACGGGCAACATTGCAGCGGCAGGCTGCATGGATGAACCAGTATCCGAACATCAAGGTGAATCTTGAAGGCCATGCCGATGAACGCGGCACGCGCGAATACAACCTTGCGCTTGGTGCCCGTCGCGCCAACTCCGCCAAGGATTATCTGGTGAGCCTTGGCGTTCAGCCGGCCCGCATCCAGACGATTTCATTCGGCAAGGAACGCCCTGTGGCGCTTTGCTCGGATGAAAGCTGCTGGGCGCAGAACCGCCGCGCTGTCACGGTTGTGACGATGGGTGCAGGCTCCTAGAGGGCTGGTGCATCGCAGAATGAACGAGAGGGCGCGCATCCAGTCGGTGCGCGCCCTTTTGACTCGACAGACATTTACCACCGACCAGCGGCCATTGCGCGACGCCTCAATTTAGCCAAGCTTATCGCGTGATTTGCTCCCATGAGATGCTCCATGTTCAAACGCACCCATGCCATTGCCCTCGTGTTGCCGCTGGCCATTGCCACGCTTGGTGGCAGCGCTGCTGTCGTGATGCCTGCGCAAGCACAGCAGTCCGTGACGGATCCGCGCGCGATTTATGACCGGCTGTTGCGGCTGGAGCGCGACCTGCAGGATGTGCAGCGCAGCGTCTATCAAGGCGGTAGTGCGCCTGCGGGGCTTGAAGGAGTGGCGGACCTTGATGCCACCCAGGCGGCGCGAGTGTCGCTGCGGCTGGACCAGATTGAAGCCTCTCTGCGGGACATGACCGGTCAGGTGGAGCGGTTGCAGTTTGAACTGCGGCAGGCCAACCAGAAACTTGAGAATTTTGCCGCTGACACCGATTTCCGGCTGCGCGACCTTGAAAGCACGGGGGGCGGTGAGCCGCGCCAGCAGCGTGCACCGATTGCTTCGAATGAAGCGCCGGCACCGCTGCCATCTGGTGAAAAGCCTTTGACGGCGGGTCAGCAGGCCACCATTGGCACGCTTGGATCCATGTCGGCAGGAGCCGCGGCCTCGGCGGCACCGGTGTTGACGCCGCCAAAGCAGATCGCATCGGCCGCTTCGACGGGCTTGCCTGAGGGCGGGCCGGACGATGCCTACAAATATGCGATGAGCTTCCTGCGGCAGGGTGATTATGCGTCGGCGGAAGCTGCGTTCTCGCAATTTCTCGGCAGCTATGGTGACACAAGCCTTGCGGGCAACGCCCAGTACTGGCTCGGCGAAACCTATTATGTGCGCGAGCAATATCAGGATGCGGCGCGGGCCTTTTTGCTGGGCTACCAGAAATATTCATCCAGCCCGAAGGCACCTGACAGCCTGTTGAAGCTTGGTATCACACTGGCAGCTCTGGGCCAGAAGCAAGATGCCTGCCTGACGCTTTCGGAAGTGTCGCGGACATTTCCCGGTGCCCCGCAAAGCGTGAAGCTGCGTGCCGAGCAGGAGCGTGACCGCGCCGGTTGCGTTTAAGCACCATGGGTGCGGCGACACATAGCCTTAAATTTGACGACCTGATTGCGCCATTCGGTTTCATGCCGGACGACGCTTTGGCTGTTGCTGTGTCCGGTGGTCCGGACTCAATGGCACTTTTGCTGTTGGCGGCAGAGGAAGCCAGGCGCAGTGGACGTAAACTGCATGCGCTGACGGTGGATCATGGATTGCGGGCAGCGGCAAAGGACGAAGCTGCGCAGGTGGCCGGTTGGGCGCGGGCGCTTGGCGTACCGCATACGATCCTGAGTTGGGATGGAGATGTGCCGCGCGCCGATATTCAGGCGCAGGCGCGGGGCATTCGTTATGCGCTGATGGGTGAGTGGTGCCGCGACAACAAAATGGCGGCGCTGCTTGTGGCACACACCCGTGATGATCAGGCGGAGACGTTCTTGTTGCGGCTTGGGCGTGGTAGCGGGGTGGACGGGCTTGCCGCAATGTCACCCGACGTGATGCGCGACGGGCTGCGGATCGCGCGACCGTTGCTGAATGTGCCGCGTGCGGCTTTGCTGGGCGTGCTGGCGCAGGGCGGTCAGGATTTTGTCACTGATCCATCCAATGCAGATACCCGGCATGCACGGGTACGGATGCGGGCGTTGGCACCAGCGCTGGAAGCAGAGGGGCTGACGGCACAGCGGCTGGCGGAAACGGCAATGCGCATGGCGACGGCGCGCGATGCGTTGGAAGGCTGGACGCGGTCGCATCTGGCGCGTGCTGCTGTGTTTCATGCGGGCGGTTATGGCTATGTGGACCGCGACATATTGCTGGAGGCACCGCAGGAGATCCGACTGCGGGCGCTGGCGCGGCTGGTGGTGGCGGTTACAGGAAATAAGTATCCACCACGTCTGCACCATACGCGGGCTTTGCTTGCGCGGTTGGAGGATGCCGCATTTTCGGGAGCGACATTGGCCGGCGCGCGTATTGCGGCTCATGGCGGGCGGCTTTTGTTCTTTCGTGAGGCGCGGGCCATCAATGCGTCTGTCCCGCTGGGTGGGATGACTCCGATTTTGTGGGATGGGCGGTTTGAGCTTGTGGGACCGCGCGGCGGGCTTGATGCGATTGTTGGACCTTTGGGTGCAAAAGGCTGGCGGCAGGTGCGCGATCAAGTGCCGCAGTTAAGCATACCGGCAGCCGTTGGTGCCTGCCTGCCGGCGCTTTATGCGGGAGAGAAACTGGTGGAAGTGCCGCATCTGGGCGTGCGGACGGATGGCGGTGAAGCGCTGTTCGCTGCGGCTTTTGTCGGTCCCATGCGTGCGGGACTGGTGGCGGCGCCCATTTTGGCAGACATTTCCACACAGCCATGAGGGCTAACTAGCTGGATTACAAAGGATGCTTAAGGGTGATTGGAATAACTCTAAGCACTGGTAATCCTTTCTTGGCTGCCTATCTTCCAATATGCTGACACACAGCCAGAAAACCTGCGTATTTTCCCGTTTTTGCGGGGGCGTATGCTCAGAAGGACCAAAACCCTGTGAATAATTTCCGCAATTTCGCACTCTGGGTCATTTTGCTGCTGCTCGTTGTAGCGCTGTTCAATTTGTTCCAGTCGCCCACCCAGCAGGCTTCGGCCAGCGACATCTCCTTTTCGCAGCTTCTTGCGGAAGCCGATGCGGGCAGTATTGCGGATGTGACGATCCAGGGTGAGAAAATCACCGGCAGCTATTCTGACGGCCGGACCTTCACCACCTACGCGCCGCCGAATTCCAATGTTACCGAGCGCCTGTATGAGCGCGGTGTGACGATTTCAGCGCGACCGACCAGTTCTGACTCGCCAACACTGCTGAGCGTGCTGGTGTCGTGGTTCCCGATGCTGCTGCTGATCGCTGTATGGATTTTCTTCATGCGGCAGATGCAGGGCGGCGGCGGCAAGGCCATGGGCTTTGGCAAGTCGAAAGCGAAGCTTTTGACCGAACGGCATGGCCGCGTGACTTTCGACGACGTGGCGGGCGTGGATGAGGCCAAGGACGACCTGCAGGAAATTGTCGAGTTTCTGAAAGACCCGCAGAAGTTTCAGCGGCTTGGTGGACGTATCCCCAAGGGTGCGCTTCTCGTGGGCCCTCCGGGTACCGGTAAAACGCTGATTGCGCGTGCTGTTGCGGGCGAAGCGAATGTGCCGTTCTTCACGATTTCGGGGTCCGACTTCGTGGAAATGTTCGTGGGCGTCGGCGCCAGCCGCGTGCGCGACATGTTTGAACAGGCGAAGAAGAATGCGCCGTGCATCATCTTCATTGATGAAATCGACGCCGTTGGCCGCCACCGTGGTGCGGGCCTTGGCGGCGGCAATGACGAGCGCGAGCAGACCCTCAACCAGCTGCTGGTTGAGATGGACGGCTTTGAAGCCAATGAAGGCGTCATCCTGATCGCTGCAACCAACCGGCCGGACGTGCTGGACCCTGCGCTGTTGCGGCCGGGCCGCTTCGACCGTCAAGTGGTTGTTCCCAATCCGGACATCATCGGCCGCGAAAAGATCCTCAAGGTGCATATGCGCAAGGTGCCGCTGGCACCAGATGTGAACCCGCGCACGATTGCGCGCGGCACGCCGGGCTTCTCCGGCGCTGATCTTGCGAACCTCGTCAATGAAGCTGCATTGCTGGCAGCACGGCGGGCGAAGCGCATGGTGACCATGTCTGAATTTGAAGACGCCAAGGACAAGGTGATGATGGGTGCGGAACGCCGCTCCATGGTGATGTCCGAGGACGAGAAGAAGCTGACCGCCTATCACGAAGGCGGGCACGCGCTGGTAGCACTCAACGTGCCGTCGACCGACCCGATCCACAAGGCGACGATCATTCCGCGCGGACGTGCGCTAGGCATGGTCATGCAGCTGCCTGAGGGCGACAAGCTTTCCATGAGCCGTCAGGAAATGACGTCGCGCATGGCGATCCTGATGGGCGGCCGCGTGGCGGAAGAAGTGGTGTTCGGCCATGATGCGGTAACAGCAGGTGCTGGCTCCGATATTGAGCAGGCAACCAAGCTGGCGCGCAACATGGTGACCCGCTGGGGTATGTCCGACAAGCTGGGCCCGCTGGCCTTTGGCGAAAACCAGGAAGAAGTGTTTCTGGGCCATTCGGTAGCGCGCAACCAGAACATGTCGGAAGAGACTGCCCGGCAGATTGACGCTGAAGTGACGCGGCTGGTGAAGGAAGGCCATGGAGAGGCCACACGTATCCTTACCGAGAAGCGTGACCAGCTTGAAATCATCGGGCAGGGCCTGTTGGAATATGAAACGCTTTCGGGTGATGAAATCCGGGCGCTGCTTGACGGGATCAAGCCCGAGCGCAATACGGATGATGATGTAACTCCGGAAGCGGGTACGCCGTCGTCCGTACCGTCTGCGGGCCGCCGTCCGGCAGGTGATGCGGGCAGCGTACCTCCCGGTGCGGAGCCTCAGGGCACCTAAATCGGGCAATCATCCAAGACTGAAAAGGTCCGGGAGCGTATGCTTTCCGGGCCTTTTCATTGAGTAGCTGCAAACCATGATGAGCTCACCCACACTTTTCGGCATTCTGAACATCACCGCGGACTCGTTTTCTGATGGTGGGCGCTATCTGGAGCCTGATGCGGCGCTTGAACACGCGCGGGCGCTTATGGCTGAAGGGGCGGATGTCATTGATGTGGGGGCAGCGTCCAGTCATCCGGACGCGGAAGATGTGGGGGCGGTGCGCGAAATTGAACGGTTGGCGCGGGTCGTGCCGAAGCTGGTGGCTGCCGGGGTGCCGTTGTCGATCGACAGTTTCGAGCCGGACGTGCAGCTTTGGGCATTGGGGCAGGGTGTTCAGTTCATCAATGACATTCAGGGGTTTCCGCACACGGACATCTATCCGGCACTTGCGAGCGCATCCGCCGGGCTGGTTGTGATGCACGGGGTGCAGGGGCGCGGGCTGGCAAAACGTATGGATGTGCCGGCGGATGGGATATGGGCGCGGATTTTTGACTTTTTTGATGCGCGAATTGCCGCGCTGGAGGCAGGCGGTATCTCACGTGACCGGCTTATTCTTGATCCGGGCATGGGTTTTTTCCTTGGGACCGACCCGCAGGTGTCGCTGACGGTGTTGCGGGAGATCGGGCGGCTCAAGGCGCATTATGGGCTGCCGGTGCTTGTTTCGGTGTCGCGCAAGAGCTTTTTGCGGGCGCTGACTAGCCGCAATTTGGCGGATATCGGCCCTGCGACACTGGCTGCTGAGATGTTTGCGGCGGGTGCTGGAGCAGGCTATATCCGCACCCACGCGCCCGGCGCAATACGCGATGCGCTGGCGGTATCTGCAGCTCTGAAGTCGTAACAGGCTGAAAGCATTCGTTAACCTCGTTAACAGCAGGTTTGGCTATAGTGCTCGCCAACAGGCCGGGGCTAACCCGGCGAGGCACGCGAGGGACATTTGATGTCACGCAAATATTTTGGCACCGACGGCATTCGTGGCCGCGCCAATGAAGAACCGATGACCGCGACGACCGCCCTTAAAGTGGGTATGGCCGCAGGGCGCGTTTTTACGCGCGGTGACCATCGCCACCGGGTGGTGATCGGCAAGGATACGCGGCTCTCGGGCTACATGATTGAGAACGCGCTGGTGGCGGGTTTTACGTCGGTCGGCATGGACGTGTTTCAGTTCGGCCCGTTGCCGACGCCGGCCGTTGCCATGCTGACGCGCTCGCTGCGGGCTGATCTCGGTGTGATGATTTCGGCTTCACACAATAGCTTTGGCGACAATGGCATCAAACTGTTCGGCCCGGATGGTTACAAGCTGTCCGATGAGGTGGAGCACGCAATTGAACACCACATGGACAATGGGCTGAGTGATGGTCTTGCGACACCGTCAGGCATTGGCCGTGCGAAGCGCATTGATGATGCGCAGGCGCGGTACATTGAATTTGCCAAGCGCACATTCCCCCGGCATCTGAGCCTTGAGGGCATTCGCGTGGTGGTGGATTGCGCCAATGGTGCTGCTTACAAGGTGGCGCCGGCGGCGCTGTGGGAACTGGGTGCCGAAGTATTTGCTGTCGGCGTTGATCCCAATGGCACCAACATCAATGAAGGCTGCGGGTCTACGTCCGTTGATATGATGGCGGGCAAGGTGCGCGAATTGCGTGCTGATATCGGCATTGCACTCGATGGGGATGCGGACCGGGTCATCATTGTGGATGAGCGCGGCGAGACAGTGGATGGTGACCAGGTAATGGCGGCCATTGCACAGTCATGGGCGGACAAGGACATGCTGCAGGGCGGCGGTATTGTTGCAACCGTCATGAGCAATCTGGGGCTTGAGCGCTACTTGCAGGGCCAGGGGCTTACACTGGCGCGTACCAAGGTTGGTGACCGCTATGTTGTGGAGCATATGCGCGCGCATGGGTTTAACCTAGGCGGCGAACAATCCGGACACGTTGTGTTGTCCGACTTTGCGACCACCGGCGACGGGTTGATCGCAGCCTTGCAGGTGATGGCGGTGATGGCTGAAACGCAGAAGCCGCTGAGCGAGATTTGTCATCTGTTTGATCCGCTGCCGCAACTTTTGCGCAATGTGCGGTTCCGCGATGGTGCACCGCTTGAGGATAGTCAGGTGATTGACGCCATTGAGACCGGCACGACGGCGCTGGGCAATCATGGGCGTCTGGTGATCCGTAAATCGGGCACCGAGCCGTTGATCCGGGTAATGGCAGAAGGCGACGACGAGGCGCTGGTGGCGCGGGTCGTCAATGATATCTGCACGGTGATTGAAAGCCGCGCCGGGTGAGCAACAACACGACAAGTCTGGCACCGGATGGCATTGCCCGGGTGCTGATCGTTGCCGGGTCCGATTCAGGCGGCGGTGCGGGCATTCAGGCGGATATCAAAACGGTGACGGCGCTGGGCGGCTATGCAGCCACGGCGATTTCAGCAATTACGGTTCAGGACACGCTGGGCGTGCACGGTGTGCATGGGCTGCCGGCAGATATTGTGCGGCGGCAGATGGAAGTGGTGCTGGCGGATATCGGTGCCGATGCCATCAAGACCGGCATGTTGCATTCAGCTGAAATCATCGAAGCAGTTGCGGATGTAATCAGCTCTTATGAAGACGTGCCGCCCCTGGTGGTTGACCCGGTGATGGTTGCTACGTCGGGTGACCGGCTGCTGGAGCGGGATGCGGAAGCAGCGCTGATCGGCAAGCTGCTGCCGCTGGCCTTCATTGCCACGCCCAATATCCATGAGGCGTCGGTGCTCGCAGGCATGCCGGTGAAGACGGCCGGTGACATGCGTGATGCGGCGCAGGCACTGTTGGCGTCGGGGCCTGATTGCGTGCTGGTGACGGGTGGTGATCTTGGTGGCGACATGATTGTGGATGTTCTGGCAACGCCGATGGAAATTCGCACTTTTACCAGCCCGCGCATCAACACCAAGGCAACCCACGGCACGGGCTGTACGCTGGCAAGCGCGATTGCAACATTTCTGGCGCAGGGCCGTGATGTGGTGGATGCCGTCGAAGATGCGCGCGACTATGTGCATATGGCGATGACGCGCGCGCCGGGACTTGGCGCGGGCGCTGGACCGCTGGACCATGGCTGGACCTTGCGCGGTGAAGACTAGGCTGCGCCCAATGGACCTTCGTTGAGCAGACCCGCAAGGATGGCAATGCCCGTCCGGCATTCGTCGGTGTCAGCTGGGGGCCCAAGGGCGATGCGCACATGCCGCTCGGCGGCAGGTGCTGCAATGGCAAAATCCTCATCCGACGCAATAGCAACGCCGCGTGTGCGGGCAGCTTCCATGAAATCGTGCAGACGCCATATTGGTGGAACGCGCACCCAAAGATGTGCGCTGTGCGGATGATGGTTGATCAGCCACGGCGCCAGCGCTTTGTGCGCAATTTTGTTTCGTTTGCGGATTTCCGCGCGTTGCCGCTCCAGTAGCGTTTGTGCGGTGCCGGTTTCGATCAGGTGACGGGCGGCTTCAGCGGTCATCGGCGGTAACCCCTGACCAAAGGCGTGCTGTACTGCGCGGGCGCGGGCTGCATGGCGCGGCGGGCAGACGATGGCACCGATGCGCAAGCCCGGCGCCACGCATTTGGAAATGCTCGATACATAAAATCCAGCCTCCGGCAGCAATGCTGCGAGTGGTGGCGGGGCATCAGTGAGTTTTCCGTAGATATCGTCTTCGATAGTCAGCAGGCCGTGCTGGGTGGCGATGCTGGCAATTGCTTCGCGGCGTGGTGCATCCATGACTGCGCCGGTCGGGTTGTGCAGGGTGGGGATGACGAAGAGCGCGCGTGGGCGGTGATTGCGGGCGGCGTCATCCAGTGCCTCAGGTGTCATACCGTTCGCGTCCATGGCGACGGGGCGCAGGCGGCGGCCCATGAACTGGCACTGGGTGGCGATGACACGATAGGTAAGCGCTTCGGTGAGGATGAGGTCGCCGGGTTCGGTTGCAACGGAAATTGCCGTGGCCAGTGCCTGCTGTGCGCCCGCGGTCAGCACCAGACAATCGGGGTCCGGCGTAAATCCGGGATGGGCAAACCACTTTGCGGCTGCGTTGCGCTGGGGCGCCGTGCCACCGGGTTCTGCATAGTCGGCCACATGGGCGCGAAAATCGGGGTCGCGCAGCAGTGCCTCCAATGCGGCGGTCACGGCGGCGTTCTGGCCGGTGGGGGCTGGCAGATTGGCGCGCATGGGGATCAATCCCACATCCTGCATGGCGGCGAATTCGGCTGAGCCTGCGCCGCGTGTGCGCCGCTCAGGCTCGTGGGGACCGCGCACAAAGGTGCCGCGCCCGACGCTGCCTTCCACAAGGCCGCGCCGTGCGGCGAGCTCATAGGCGCGGCTGATGGTGCCGACAGTTACGCCCAGGTCGAAGGCGAGCGGGCGGTGGGCGGGCAGACGGTCACCGGCGCGCAACTCGCCCTCGTCCATTGCCGCCTCGATGGCGTCGGCGATGGCGACATAGCGGGGGCCGGTTTTGGCGACGCGGGCGGCGGGAAATATTGTCATGGTATCAATATAAGAATTGAATGGGTGCAATTTACTTATAAATTGCCTGCATACCAGATGAAAAGCGGTTTTTGGCGAGAGGACAGAGCGATGAAGCTCAATCTATTTCAGGTGGATGCCTTTGCGGAGCGGCCCTTTGAGGGCAATCCGGCAGCAGTAGTGCCGCTTGATGCGTGGCTTAGCGACGAGCAGATGCTGGCCATTGCCGCTGAAAACAATCTCGCGGAAACGGCTTTTTTCGTTGCCGAGGGGGAAGGCTACCGCCTGCGCTGGTTTACCCCGACGGTGGAAGTGGACCTGTGTGGCCATGCAACGCTTGCGACAGCGCATGTGATCCTCACGCGGCTGGCACCGGATAGTGATCAGGTCACATTTGAGACGCGGTCAGGCACGCTTACGGTGACGCGCGGTGGCCAGGGCAGACTGGTGATGGATTTTCCCGCACGGCTCTCCAAACCGATGGCGGAGCCGCGCGAGCTTGGCGCGATGCTCGGTGTGAAGCCGATGATGGTGCTCTCGGGTAGCAATATGATTGCGGTGTTTGACAAGGCAGCCGACGTGGCGCGGCTAGCACCTGCCTTCGAGCCGCTGGCGCGGTATCTGGCACCGCGTAATCAGGTGGTGATTGCGACAGCGCTGGCGGATGAAGGCTCGGGTTTTGATTTCGTCACGCGGGTTTTCGGGCCTGCCCATGGCATCAATGAGGACCATGTGACCGGCTCGGCCTATTGCGATGTAGCGCCGTTCTGGGCACGCAAGCTGAAGAAAACCGACATGGTCGCGCGGCAGATATCACAGCGTGGCGGTACGGTCCGGTGCCGTGTCGATGGTGAGCGGGTGTTTCTGGAAGGCACGTGTGCGGATTATCTCGAGGGTACGATAGATATCGGCCTCGGGTCGTGAGCTGGAACCTGCTGGGCTTTGCGGCCCTGTTCGGCCTTGTGGTGACGGCGACGCCGGGACCGGCCAATCTGAGCCTGATGGCGGTGGGCGCGTCTGTCGGGTTCCGGCGGGCGCGGCCTTATCTCTTTGGCATCTGGGTGGGTGGCTTTGCAGTCATCACACTGGTGGGGCTTGGGGTTGGTGCGCTGCTGCAGGCGCAGCCTTTGCTGTACGGCACGTTGCAACTTGTAGGCCTCATCTATATTGCATGGCTGGCTGTGCAGCTGGCGCAGATGGACGGTGCGGATGACAGTGCCCATGCCGAACCGTCATTCTGGGCCGGAGCTGCGCTGCATCCGGTCAATCCCAAAGCCTATGTGATGAATGTGACGGCGTTTGCCAGCTTCATTGCGCCGGGCATTGATTATGGCGTGCAGGCGGCGTTGATCGGCCTCACGCTGGCGGTGATCATGGTTGCGTGCACCACCGTATGGACTCTCGGTGGCGACATGCTGCGGCACTGGCTGACGCGGGCGCGCTATGCGCGCATGCTGCGGCAGGTGCTGGCACTGGCGATGGTGGCTAGCGTCGCCGTGCCGATGCTGATGGGCTAGGCGTCCGCCTGTTGCTCATTGGGTTTGCGGCGCTTCAGTTCAGCAATGGCGATGCCGACAAGGATAAGCGCAAGGCCGATCAGCGCCCACAGGCTTGGGCGTTCGCCCAGAACGGCGATGCCTGCAACGAGGGCAACCGGTGGCACCAGATAATTGGTGAGCGACATGAAGGTGGGACCTGCTTCGTCGATCAACCGGAAATAGATTACGGTTGCAAAGCCGCTGGCGAATATGCCGGTGCCGATAACGCCACCGACAGCCCACCAGCCGGGAAAGTCAGTTGGGGTCGGTGCGAGAGTTGCTGCAAATGGCAGGGCGATGATGAGGGCCAGGCCGTTGACCAGTGCTGAACGTATCCAAACATCCATGGCGGGCATTTTCTGCGCAATGATGGCGTTGGCGGCAAACAGGACGGCACCGAACAGCACCGCAAGCTGAGCGATGATTGCAATCTCGCTGGTGCCAATGCTGAGTAATGCTTCTGGCCCTACAATCAGCGCAACACCTGCAAGGCCGACGGTGAAGCCTGTTACGCGGCGCGTGGTCATGCGTTCGCCGGAAATTGTGGCGTGCGCCATCGCAAGAGTCATGAGCGGCATGGTGGTGACCAAGATGGCGGCAAGGCCCGACTCTATATGTTGCTGGCCCCAGCTGATGACATAGAAGGGGGCTACGTCGCCAATGACTGCAAGCGCGATGAGCCATGCCCACAGGCTGCGCGGGATGGGCGTGATGCGGCCAAAGATCAATGCCAGCGGAATCAGCATGAGTGTTGAGGTGAGTTGGCGAAATACCACGACCCATTCAGGTGACAGACCCGTCAGCGCCATCGCCGTGAAGGTGAAGCCGGAGGCCCAACAGGCCGTGAGCAGGCCAAGGTCAATCCATGCCGAGGCACTGCGTGGGGCACTCATTGGGCAGCTTCTGATGGTATGACAATGCAACCGATGCCGGCATCGTCAGGGATGCCGAATGGGTGACGTTGAGAGGAGATAATCTGTTTATCTGGCATGGAGCCGCATGAGGCCGAGGACGCGGGCCCAAGTCAACGGTGTTTCACGCATGCCAGCATTCATATCTGCAGGAAGAATCAGGCAGGTGCGATCTGCTTGCGGCGTTCTGCGGGCTCTTTGGGCCACTTGTCTTTCATGGTTGCCAGCAGGTCACTGCGGATGGTGGCGTAGGCCGGATCATCCCAGCGGTTGATTTTCTGCAGCGGGTCGTCGGCGAGGTCATAGAGTTCGCCTTCGGTGCCCTCATAGAGGGAGCCGGGCAGATAGGCCGTTACCACATAGTCCTGTGTGGTGATCGTGCGCAGGGAGAGGGAGAGCTTTCGTTTTTCCGGGTCGCCGGAATTGCGGTGTTCGCTGTCCCAACCGGTCAGCACGCTTTCGCGGTTTTGCGCCTGGGCGTCCTTTGCGGTTTTGGGCAGCGGTGTGCCTTCCATCCAGTCCGGCACGCCAAGTCCGGCGATGTCGCAGAAGGTGGGCGCAAGGTCGATGTGGGCGACCGGGTCTGCCAGTTTCTCGGGCGTGACGGCGGCGTCGGGTGCCGGACGCCAGAGGAAGGGCAGGCGCATGAGCGCGTCCACGTGGAATGCACCTTTGAACATCAGGCCGAAATCGCCCTGAAGTTCGCCATGGTCGGTGGTGAAGAAGATGTCAGTGCGGCCATCCCAGCCGCGCGCATCAATGCGATCAAAAACGCGGCCGCAGGCATCGTCGATCATTTCGTTTTCGATGTGGTTCATGGCGTTGATCTCACGCACCTGATCGTCGGTGAGGTCAGCGGGGCGGAAATTGGGCGGGAATTCGAAATTGGTGCGAAGCGACCCGTCCCATGCGCCCTTCCAGTGGTGGGGTTTTTGGTCCAGCAATGCTTCACGCTCTGAAGCAGTGGCGGCATAGAGTTCCGGCAGACCCAAATCACGCCAGTCGACGCGCCCCAGTTCCGATGAGGGCGGGTCCCATGGGTGATGCGGGTCCGGGAAGCTCATCCAGATGAACCAGTCTTCGTCCGTATCCAGACTGTCGAGGAACGAGATCACGCGGTTGGCCACCCAGTCCGTGTGATAGAGCTCCTTGGGCATATCGTTGACCCAGCACTGGATGGCACCGGTGTCGGCGCCGCCGATATGGTTTTGCTGCCCAGCCGCCGTTACCATCGGATAGAAGTTACCGATCTGGTCCTTGTGCTGGCCCGTCATGAATTGGTCGTAGTGAAAATTGCCGGTCATGAAATGGTTGGCGAGTTCCATGCGCTCAAAGCCGCGATGCGGGCCGGTCTCGCCCTTTTTGGCCATGTCGTTTTCGTAAAAACCCGGCGGTGAAAGCCACGGCTCGAAATGGGCTTTGCCGATCAAGGCTGTGCGGTAACCGGCATTGCCTAGCTCGCGGGCGACGGAGGGTGCGTCTTCGGGCAGCGGGACGCCATTGGTCCATACGCCGTGTGTGGCGGGATATTGTCCGGTGACGATGCTGGCGCGCGCAGGCATGCAGGTGACGCACTGGTTGTGGGCGCGGGTGTAGTTGATGCCGTTCGCGGCGAGGGCATCGAGATGCGGTGTGCGGGCGACATTGCCGCCGGTGCAGCCCAGCGCGTCATAACGCATCTGGTCTGTGGTGATCAGCAGGATGTTGCGGCCCATGTCGTCTCCCCAGGGGCCGGATTTGAAGTCAGCCGACCGGCTTATTTGTTTTGGGAACACAATGCCGCGTGAACCGGGCTGAATCAATGATGGTCATTAACCAAACTGGGGAAATTTGGCCGTTCGGCGCGCCGGACAAGATTGCGTGCGCAAGAGTAACGCGCCACACATGGCGCCCGCAAAGGGGGTTTGCGGGCGCCATGGTCGCGGGTGCGTGGCGCGGCTAGGCCGCTTTTTTATTAATGCCACCGACCGCAATGTCGGTCATCCGGCGATCGCCCTCATATGTCTCGTCGAGGCATTTATCGAGCGCCTTCGCCTCTTCCTTCAGATCGAGGCGCTTGGCAAAGGCGGCAACGCAGCCGTAGCCGGCGAGTGCGTAATGCACCATGCGCTGGTATTGCGTGATGATGGCGGCGTCCTGAACGTCCCTGTCGGTGAAGTTGGCGTCCAACGCATGGGTGTGGACTTCTTTGACGATGCCCTCCATGCCCTTGCAATGCTCGCCGTCGGGCTTCTTGTCATGGCCGGAGATGATGGCGTCGAGTGCTGTCATGCCGTTTTCAATACCGATGACGCCAGCTTCCAGCGCCTTTTGCAGTTCGTCATCGGTGACTGCGGCAGCAAGTTTCTGGGTGGCCAGCCGCGCCTGCTTGTTGGCGCTGTAGAGGTCCTGCAGCTGGTCGATATAGAGGTCCTTCAACGTGGCGAATGCCATGGTGTTTCCTTTCGGTTCCAAGTGAGCCGTTCCAGAACAACAGGTGGGCTGGGCGATTGTTCCAGCGTGAACCCTTCGGAAACCATGCTGAAACTGTCATTTGACCTTTGCTGCCCACACGCCTATGTACGGCGCGGGCCACGCTTCCCCAACGAAGCGCGACCCTCTGCGAGGAGGGAGAAAAACCATGGCAGACATGAATACTCCGGCTATTCGTCCGGCAAATCCGAACTTCTCATCCGGGCCTTGTGCTAAACGCCCCGGGTGGTCTCTATCAAAACTTGAAGATGCGTGCCTTGGCCGTTCGCACCGCTCCAAACCGGGCAAAGCGAAGCTGGCACAGGCGATTGACCTGACACGCACCGTTCTTGGCATCCCCGACGATTACAAAATCGGCATTGTGCCTGCGTCCGATACGGGTGCGGTGGAAATGGCCATGTGGTCGCTCCTTGGTGAGCGCCCGGTGGACATGCTGGCATGGGAAAGCTTTGGCTCTGGCTGGGTGAGCGATGTCATCAAGCAGCTGAAGCTGGATAATGCGCGCAAGATCGAAGCCGATTACGGCAAGCTTCCCGATCTCTCAGCAGTTGATCCCAAGCATGACGTTGTCTTTACGTGGAACGGCACGACGTCCGGTGTTCGCGTGCCGAATGCTGACTGGATTGCGGCTGACCGCGAGGGGCTGACGATCTGCGACGCAACGTCTGCTGCCTTCGCGCAGGATCTCGACTGGGCGAAGCTCGATGTGGTGACTTACTCCTGGCAGAAGGTGCTGGGTGGTGAAGCTGCACACGGGATGATCATCCTGTCGCCGCGCGCGGTGAAGCGGCTTGAGAGCTACACGCCGCCGTGGCCGATGCCGAAGATTTTCCGCCTTACAAAGGGTGGCGAACTCATCGACGGCATCTTCAAGGGCGAGACCATCAACACGCCCTCCATGCTGTGCGTCGAAGACTATATCGATGCGCTGGAATGGGCGCAGTCGATTGGCGGGCTCAAGGGCTTGCGGGCACGTGCGGATGCCAATCTGGCAGCGCTGACCAAGTGGGCGGAAGCAACCCCGTGGGTCGATTTCCTCTGCGAGGACGTGGCCAACCGCTCCAATACGTCGGTGTGTTTCAAGGTTGTGGACCCGGCACTTTCTGCTGATGCGCAGGCGGCGGCTTCAAAGAAGCTGGCAAGCATGCTGGATGCGGAAGGCGTGGCCTATGACATTGGTGCCTATCGCGATGCGCCTGCGGGCCTTCGCATCTGGGCCGGTGCCACCATTGAACTTGCTGACATGCAGGCGCTGTTGCCGTGGCTCGACTGGGCCTATGCGCAGGCGACCAAGGCGGAAGCAGCCTAGCTTTCCTATACGGATTTGCGTGCGGGCGATCTCATGGAGACGCCCGCGCGTCCTTCATCCTTTCCCCATCCCACCTTTCAGGAGCGACCCATGCCCAAGGTGCTTATTTCCGACAAGCTGTCTCCCGCCGCCGTGGAGATTTTCAAAAATCGTGGCCTCGATGTGGACTTCAAGCCCGGCATCGATAAAGATGAGCTTCTTTCCATCATCGGCCAGTATGACGGCCTTGCGATCCGCTCCAACACCAAGGTGACAGCGGATGTGCTGGCGAAGGCCGACAATCTCAAGGTTGTGGGCCGCGCAGGCATCGGCGTCGACAATGTCGATATTCCCGCCGCCACTGCCAAGGGTGTGATCGTGATGAACACGCCGTTCGGCAACTCCATCACCACGGCTGAACATGCCATTGCCATGATGATGGCGCTGGCGCGTGACATTCCGCAGGCCAATGCATCAACGCATGCAGGCAAATGGGAAAAGTCCAAGTTCATGGGCGTGGAACTGACAGCCAAGACGCTGGGCGTCATCGGTTGCGGCAATATCGGTTCCATCGTGTGCGACCGGGCGCTGGGCTTGCGCATGAAAGTGATCGGCTTTGATCCGTTCCTGACACCGGAACGCGCTGCCGACCTTGGCATTGAAAAAGTTGAGCTGGACGAGCTGCTGAAGCGTGCCGACGTCATCACGCTGCATACGCCGATGACCGACTCTACGCGTGGCATCATCAATGCAGCGGCTTTCGCCAAGATGAAAGACGGTGTGCGCATTGTGAACTGTGCGCGTGGTGGACTGATCGTCGAAGCTGACCTCAAGGCAGCGCTTGAATCCGGCAAGGTGGCCGGTGCGGCGCTGGACGTGTTTGAGGTGGAGCCTGCCAAGGAGAACGCACTGTTCGGCATGGACAAGCTGATTGCGACGCCGCATCTGGGGGCCTCCACCTCGGAAGCTCAGGAGAATGTGGCGCTGCAGGTGGCCGAGCAGATGGCGGACTATCTGCTTGATGGGGCGATCACCAATGCGATCAACGTGCCGTCGGTTTCTGCGGAAGACGCAAAGAAGCTGGGCCCGTGGATCACCCTGTCTGAGCAGCTTGGTCTGTTTGCAGGCCAGCTGACAGAATCAGGCATTGAGGAAGTCACCATTGAGTTCGTGGGTGATGCGGCTGAACTCAACACCAAGCCGTTGGTCAACTCACTGCTGATGGGGCTGATGAAGCCGATCCTCACCGACGTCAATATGGTGTCGGCACCTGCCATCATCAAAGAGCGTGGCATTGCGGTGAACGAAACCAAGAAGAGCCAGCATGGCGCCTATGAAGGCTACATCATGCTTTCCGTGAAGACCGAGCGGCAGACGCGCTCTGTTGGCGGCACTGTGTTTGGTGATGGTTCGCCGCGCATCATTCAGGTCAAGGGCATCGGCATGGAAGCAAGCCTGACCCACGACATGCTGTATGTCACCAATAACGACAAGCCGGGCTTTATCGGCGGGCTGGGCACGGTTCTGGGCGATGCGGGCATCAATATCGCCTCGTTCAATCTGGGCCGTGTATCTGCCGGTGAAGATGCCATTGCGCTGATCGACGTGGATCAGGCTGTGCCGGCGGACGTGCTGGCCAAGGTGATGGCACTGCCGAATGTGAAGCAGGCTAAAGCGTTGAAGTTTTAAGGCTGGCTTTGACCCCCTCACCCTTCCACGGGCTAATGCCCGTGGGCCCCTCCCTCTCCCCGCTGGGGCGAGGGATTGAATCGCGCTGCCCTTGGCATCCGGTTGCCTCTCCCCTGTGGGGAGAGGGCTAGGGTGAGGGGGCGGCCTGCACAGTTATGCACTTGGGATCACGGCCCCATGCGTCTATAGTCCCGCCGCTTCCTGACATATCCAAGGATTTTCCAAGATGGCAAATGTAGCGGTCGTCGGCTCCCAGTGGGGCGACGAAGGCAAGGGCAAGATTGTGGACTGGCTGTCTGAGCGCGCCGATGTGGTGGTGCGCTTTCAGGGCGGGCACAATGCAGGCCATACGCTGGTCATCGACGGCAAGGTGTTCAAGCTTTCGCTGTTGCCGTCTGGCATCGTGCGGCCGGGCAAGCTCTCCATTCTTGGCAATGGTGTGGTGCTGGACCCGTGGGCGTTCGTCAAAGAGGCGGACCAGATTGCCGGTCAGGGCGTTGCCGTGACGCCGGACAATCTGATGATCGCGGAGAATGCGACGCTCATTTTGCCGGTGCATCGCGAACTCGACGAGATGCGCGAAAGCTCCAATTCCGGCACCAAGATCGGCACTACCAAGCGCGGCATCGGCCCGGCCTATGAAGACAAGGTTGCGCGCCGCGGCCTGCGGGTGATTGATCTTGCGGATTTTTCGACGCTCGACGCCAAGGTGGAAAACCTGCTGGTGCATCACAATGCGCTTCGGCGGGGCAACAATCTGGAAGAGATTGAGGCGGCACCCATCGTCAATGCGCTGAAAGAAATCGCACCGCGCATTCTGCCGTTTGCCAAGCCCGTATGGCTGGTGCTGGACGAAGCCAAGAAGGCGGGCAAGCGCATTCTGTTTGAGGGCGCGCAGGGCACGCTGCTTGACATCGATCACGGCACTTATCCGTTTGTGACGTCCTCCAACACCATTGCCGGGCAGGCTGCGGGCGGCGCGGGCGTTGGTCCCAGCGCCATCGGCTATGTGCTGGGCATCACCAAGGCCTATACGACGCGCGTCGGTGAGGGGCCGTTCCCGACCGAGCAGGAAAACGCAGTCGGCCAGAAGCTGGGCGAGCGCGGACATGAGTTCGGTACCGTCACGGGCCGCAAGCGGCGTTGTGGCTGGTTTGATGCGGTGCTGGTGCGGCAGGCGATCAAGACCGGCGGTATCGAGGGCATTGCGCTGACCAAGCTCGATGTGCTGGACGGGTTCGACGAACTCAAGGTGTGCGTTGCCTACAAGCTGGACGGCAAGACGCTGGATCACCTACCCGCCGACGCACCGAGCCAGGCGCGGGTGGAATGTGAATATGTAACGCTCGACGGCTGGTCTGAAAGCACCGAAGGCGCGCGGTCATGGGCCGACCTGCCGGCACAGGCAATCAAATATGTGCGGCTGGTCGAAGAGCTGATCGAAGCGCCGGTGGCACTTCTCTCAACAAGCCCCGAGCGTGAGGATACGATTCTGGTGCATGATCCGTTTGCGGATTAGTTGGGTGTTGTTGGCGCCATAAGTAGCCCCTTGCGGGATAAATCCGCTACTGCACTGCGTGCTGACGACTTTGCGAGGTTTTCATAATCATCGAATGCTGAACCGCGCGCCGACAAATCTGCCTGCCAAGCGACTTCGCCTGTTCGGGTGTGCAGCAGAGCGGCTGAGTAAGCGGACACCGGTTTGCTGATTGAGTAGCCGCCGGTAGTATATCCGGGATTGGTTTGTGTGTTCACATAGGCGGTATTGCCAACAACATTAACCGTCGAGGTGGATGATCCTGGGTAATAGGTAGGTGGGACGTATGTTTCAGTTGTACCCTTGCCGGTTTCAAAAAAGAAAAGAACCGCTTCGTATCCCGTAGCCATGATTTCTACGGCGGCTTCGTTGACTGATAAATTGCGCGTCGGAGGAACAATTTCCATCGACCGAATTGCCGGAATACCTTTCGAGGTTAAGGCGGCAACGGCTGTTGATTCCACGACTTCTCGTTCCTGCAAGCCCATACTCGGCGCATATACGACAATCGATTGAAATTGGTGAGTAGCAAATTTTGGATCTTTAAAGCTGTGCACATCTGTGCGGGCGCAGCTGACGATTAGAAGCGTGACGACAAGAATAAGGTACCTACCCATTGACTTCGCCTCCCTAAGATTGATTTTGCCGAAGAAGGCTAGATCAATAGGTTTGGCTTGGGAAGACCTGCTCCTACTCGGCTGCCACCAGCGGCCCGGCAACGATACCCTTCGCCACAAGGCGCTCCTGCCTGATCTCCTCAATTACCGGTGCCAACACCTCTTCATGAAACCTGTCGCAGCCGATGCACAGGTTGCGGTAGGGATTGCCCTTCGGGTCCTTGGTCTTCGATTTCTCGTGGAAGGTTTCGACATCCCAGCCGTGGGCCAGCCCCATGCGCTCAGGGTGGCCCATGTTGATGGCTTCGAATGCGGGGTGGCCGACGAGGCTGTCGAGGATGTCGGTCAGTTTTTCTTCGGTGACATTGCCGATGGGGGCTTTGGTCTTGAGGCAGCAGGGGAAGACGTCGCCCTGCGGGTCTATCGACACTTCCGAACCTGAGAATTTGTGGTTCAGAAAATTGAGACCGCCGGACCAGGCGTTGCAGAAATTGTCCTTGATGGTGGCGCGGCTGAGGCCGTTTTCCCAGGCGCGGCCGCGCGGCCATATCTTGCCGATCCATGCGTCTTGCGTTGCGCCGAAAAAGAGATAGGTGGGGCCGTCATTCTTCTGCCACTCGCCGAAACCGCTACGGGGTGCGTGTTCCGCATACCCCGTTCTGGCAAACATTGTGTGTAGCTTTTCAATCAGCGGCTTGCGCTTGTCGCCCTCCATGCCGACGTGGAAATCATCCATGCCGGAAATCGCGATCATGCGGATGCCGCGCTCGCGCAG
>Ga0307929_1000354_pt1 | contig 46759 bp, 43 predicted proteins | sample AceLakmetage1330_FD_203160 | JGI IMG/M metagenome (GOLD analysis project Ga0307929, IMG submission 203160) | Saline water microbial communities from Ace Lake, Antarctica - #1330 | ecosystem: Environmental > Aquatic > Non-marine Saline and Alkaline > Saline | place: Antarctica: Ace Lake... | reverse complement strand
CTTACCCATACCCTATAGCATAGGGTGTGCCAGGGGGTGAAAAAAAATAAAATAGGAAATAAAGTGAAAGTTTTATTTGTTAAATCAATGGTTTATATTAAAACTTTTAATCGCGATGATTTTTAAAAATGCAGGATTGAACGAGTTTTCGTATATAAAAATATATGCCGGATGAAGAACATATGACCTTTCTTAAGGGACGGGCCTGACGCGGGGACCGTATATTTTAATATATGCCATATATTAAAATATATGACAGTCTATTGTTTTAATGCTTCGGGAAAGGTGATCTCGTATTTTTTCAGTAGGGTTGAAAAATTAGACCGTTGCATACCCACCGATTTTGCGGCGTTGGTAATATTGCCATCGGATTTTGAAAGCGCTTTTTTTAAGAAAGCAGCCTCTATTTTGTTGAAATGATTCTCAATGAAGCTTTTTTTTACGGCCTTGAGTTCATCAATATTTCTGGGAACCGGTATGTCATCGGCGGTGTCATCTTGCCGGATTTCAAGATTGTCATATAAGAGGTTTTTGTTTAATTGGTTTCCATCGGACAGGATCACAAGCCGTTCAATAACGTTTTTTAATTGCCTTACATTACCCGGCCAGTCAAAGTTTACAAGGATTTTAAGGGCATCATCTGAAAAGCCTGATATCTTTTTTCCGGTTTTACGGCAGAACCGCCTGAGGAAATAATATGCCAGGGTGGGGATATCATTTTTTCTGTCCCTTAAGGGAGGAATGTGTATGGGGAATACATTTAAACGGTAAAACAGGTCCTCTCTAAATTTTTTTTCTTTCACCATCTGCTGCATGTCCATGTTCGTGGCCACAATAATCCTGGCATTTGTTTTTTTTCCCTGGCTGGCCCCAACTGGTTTATACTCCCCTGATTCCAGCACCCTTAGAAGTTTGCCCTGAATCTCCATATCCAGATTGGTCACCTCGTCCAGAAACAGGGTGCCGTTTGAAGCAATTTCAAAAATACCCGGCATTGTTTTATCTGCCCCGGTAAACGCACCTTTAACATGACCGAAAAGCTCGCTTTCCATGAGCGAAGGGGAAAAAGTGTTGCAATCCACTGCCAGGAAACGGTTGGCGGCTCTTTTGCTGTGGGTATGAATGGCATTTGCAAACAATTCTTTGCCTGTTCCACTTTCTCCGTCAAGCAAAACTGTGCTGTCCAAAGGGGCCACCCGTTCTATTTTTTTAAAAACTTCAACTATCAGGGGATTTTTCCCAATAATATTATTAAAACTGAATGTGTCATAGAGTTGTTTTTTTAAAGACAGGTTTTTTTGAATAAGTTTTCTGTTCTCCAATGCCTTAAGAACGGATTGGACGAGATTTTTTTCATCAAACGGCTTTGTAATGAAATCAAAGGCACCGTTTTTCATCGCTTCCACCGCATTCTCAACTGTTCCATGCCCGGTCATCATGATGATACAGACATCATTTTTTTTTTCATTAATTTCTTTTAGTATTTTAATACCGTTCATATCCGGCAGCTTGATATCCAGAAGGACCAGGTCAAAAGAATTGTTTGATATTTTTTCCAGTCCTTCCTGGCCTGAATATGATATATCAACATCGTATCCATTTTCTGAAAGAATAAGTTTACACCCATGACAGATAGACGGTTCATCATCCACAACTAAAATTTTTTGCAAATCATTCATTCTTTAAACTTTTTATTATCCCCCAACCCGTTCAAAATTAGCAGTTCAAAATTAGCCAGTTTAAAATATTTTCATAGTAATACCAGAAACGATGGCCATTATGCAAAATGTGTTTGTAAAAAGTAAGAACAATGTCAGAAAAGTATTATTAAAGGCTATTGAAACCTGGATGCAATAGAATCAATGGCATCCTGAGCCGCTTCTTTGAGATCCTCATTTTCCAAGTTTCGGATGCGTTTTTCCACCCACCTCTTTGTTTCAATGTTCCCTGTTTCTCCAAGGGCATAAAGGATATCTCCCTGGACAGGGATCTCGCTGTGATCAAAGGCCTGGATGAGCGGGGAACACAATTTCAATGCCAGGTCCGGGTTTTCTTCGGCCAGGGATTCCACCACCACCATGGCCCCCAGCCGCACAGACCAGGTGTCATGGAACAATAATTGGACAAATCCCTGAAAAATGGTGCCGGCCTGGATCATTTCTCGGGATATCCAATCGGCATCTCCTTGTTCCAGAATGGTTTTTAGGGTTTGGGAACTTAAGCGGGATACATCCCGCTGGGTGATCATGGACAGGACCTCTTCTGCCGCAACGGCACCGGTCCATCGGAATCCATTGTCAAGGATCAGGCAGGGAGCGGACATTACCTTGTCCCTTTGGGCTGTTTCGGGAAACAAGGTGCCATCGATAATGTGCAGATTGATCTTGTCCGAGAAGACTGCCAGGGGGAAAATGGTGTTGACCACTTCGGGGCAATGGGGACACTGCATGGCAATATAAAGGGTCAGGTCACAGGGAACATGGATCTGGTCTAAAAGCGCCTGGACGGGGGGTGTCAGTTTTGGGGCCCGGGTTTGGATACAGGAGAGTCCCTTTAAAAATGGGGGCAGTTCCTTGCCCAGGGCAAGGGCGGAATAGATGATATTCTCCCTGAGAAGCAATCCGGGTAGCGGGGTCTGCCTTGCAGATGTATTCACCCGGATGGAGGGTGCAAGGTTTGCCAGGCTGTGGCCAAAGGATTCAAACCTCTCTTGCTCCCCATGATCGGTTGACACTATTTCAAGGGGATGCGGCCGGGTTTGTTTTTTTTCCCAGGATAAAAGAGTTTGGCGGTCTTTCGGATCAATCATGGGGGGTCACCATCGTTTCTTCCCTCTCGCTTTTTGCAAAATTGGTGGAATTGATTCTTTTCTCTTCTTTACCAGAAACCTGCTTTAAAATTAAGGGGAAATCATGTAATAAATTAAATGGGTAAAAAATTTGAATCTTTAAATATATGGCAACAGAAATGACCTTTATTGCAGATCTCCACATCCATTCCAAATATTCGCGTGCCACATCCAAAAATCTGGACCTGGAAAACCTTTATTATACCGCACAGATCAAGGGGATTTCCGTGGTCGGGACCGGGGACTTTACCTTTCCTGCATGGGTTGAGCAAATCGAATCCAAGCTGGAAGAAACCGAGCCCGGGCTTTTTTCCCTGAAGCCGGAAATTGCACGAAAGATTGATGAAACCGTGCCAACATCATGCCGGAACCCGGTCCGGTTCATTTTGCAGACAGAGATCAGCAATATCTATAAACGAGAGGGACGGGTTCGGAAAAATCATAACCTGGTTTATTTTCCGGATCTTTTGGCCGTTAAAAAATTTAATGCAAGGCTGGATGCCCTGGGAAACATTAAATCAGACGGCCGCCCCATATTGGGCCTGGATGCAAGGGCGCTCTTAGAGATTATGCTGGAAACAAGTGATCGCGGTTTTTTTGTCCCGGCCCATATCTGGACCCCCTGGTTTTCCATGTTAGGTTCCAAATCAGGGTTTGACACCATTGAAGAATGTTTTGGCGATCTAAAAAAATATATCTTTGCCGTGGAAACAGGGCTTTCTTCGGACCCCCCCATGAACTGGCGGGTATCTGATTTGGATCATGTCAGCCTGATTTCCAATTCAGATGCCCATTCCCCGGGCTACCTGGGCAGGAATGCCTCGGTATTTAACACGGACCTGGATTTTTTTTCCATGCGATCTGCCCTTGAGACCCGGGATTGTGAGGCGTTTAAAGGTACTCTGGACATGTTTCCCCACCAGGGAAAATACCATTATGATGGTCACAGAAAATGCAATGTCAGTCTGAATCCTGAGGCCACTGAAAAATTGGGCGGCATCTGCCCCATGTGCAAAAAACCCCTGACCCTGGGGGTGCTTTACCGGGTCCAGGAGCTTGCCGACAGAAGGGAAGGATTTGTACCGGAGAACCGGCAGACCTATACCAGCATTATTCCCCTGGCCGATATTCTATCACAAATCTTTGAGGTGGGACCCAAGACCAAGCGGGTAGCAGGTTATTATCAAAAAGCCATTGAGGCCCTGGGGCCGGAACTTTCCCTTCTGACACAACTTTCCTTTGAGAAGATTAAAGGGGCTGGGGTGCCGCTATTGGCCGAGGCCATCATGAAGATGCGGGGTGGTGATATCCAGATAGATCCCGGATTTGACGGCGAATATGGCAAGGTGAATATTTTTAGCCGCCAGGAAAAACAAGACCTCAGGGGGGAGAAATCGCTTTCGTTTATCCTGCCTAGTCCCAGGGCCTCCAAAAAAGAAAAAAGTGTCCCGTCCCGTGTTGAAAAAGGGGTTGAAAAAAAATCAGGGGTTAAAAAAAAATCTGCCCCTCTTCCCAAACCAGTTCGGCCGACAAGGGAACCCGGGCTTTTAGACGGATTGAATTCAGGTCAAAAACAGGCGGTTGAATCCAAGAATCCGGTTATTTTGATCCAGGCAGGGCCTGGAACGGGTAAAACCAGGACATTGACAGCCAAAATTGCCTACCTGATCTCTGAAAAGAAAATAGACCCAAACGCCATCCTGGCAGTGACATTTACCAACAAGGCGGCCCGGGAACTTACCCGACGAATTGATACCTTTCTCCCCAAGGGGGACAACAAGGTCTTGGCGAGCACATTCCATGGATTTTGCCTGAAATTTTTAAAGGATATGTTTGAATTTAATGCAGGCATTATGGATGATCGCTTGAGATTGGAACTTATTAAAAATGGACTTGAAGCCGCTGTCAAAACCGATTTGCCCCTGGAAAAAGGGATCAGGGAGAAGGGCGTCAGGGAAAATAAGACCAAGGGCCGCTTTTCCGGGAAAAAAGGGGTGGGTCAATTGGACCGGTTGATTTCTTCGTGTAAACAGCAGCTACTGGGACCGGCCGATGACCTGTCTTGTCTGGCAGACAAGGGGGATGCTGGGGTACTCGGGCAGGTTTATACTGCCTATCAGCAGCAATGTGATGCGCTGAATCTGGTGGATTTTGAAGAGTTGATCTTTTTATTCCATCGTCTTTTGAAGGCGTCTCCCAAGGCATTGGCCCAGGTGCAAAAAAGGTTTGCCCATATTTTTATTGATGAATACCAGGATCTGAATCTGGCTCAGTATGAACTGGTCAAATTGCTGGCCCAAACAAGTAACCTTGTGGTGATCGGGGATCCGGATCAGTCCATATACGGGTTCCGGGGATCGGACAATAAATATTTCAAACGGTTTGCAACGGATTTTCCTGGATGTGAAAAGGTTTTCCTGGACCAGAATTATCGTTCCACCCAGACCATCCTGGATGCTTCTTTTCAAATGATTTCGCGTTCCATTGAGAAGAACGGGTCCAACAACGGGTCCCCGATATTTTCCAATTTCAATACCGCTCAACGGTTGATTGTCAAGGAGACTGCCACCCAGACAGCCGAGGCCGTGGCCGTGGGGAAGATGATAGAAAAACTGGTTGGCGGGCTGTCTTTTTTTTCCATGGACGCCGGGAAATTGGATACCGGGAAATTGAATACCAGTGGGGCATCCATTGGGGAAAAAGAGTATTCTTTTTCAGACGTTGCCGTTCTTTTTAGAACCAGAAAACAAGGGGATACATTTGCTGAGGTGTTTCAACGAGAGGGGATTCCCTTTCAGACAGCAGATAAAACCAACTTTTATTCCCAGGACGGAATCCAGCAGGTACTGAGTCTTTTCAGGATCATCACCCGCCGGGCCAATAAAATGGATTACCAGATCCTGGGAGATCATTTTAATCTTTTATCCCAAAAAAAGGGTCTTAAAATCCGGCAGGATACAGAGGATCAGACCCGGCAGATCATCGCACCCATTTTTGACCAGATCTGTGACAAGAACAGCAGTGCCTGCCTGGAGGTTATAATTGATTTTCTGGATGCAGGACAGGTGATCCAACAAAATGAGCGCCTGGGCACGGCATATGAAACCCTCATTTCTTTGGGCCATCTTTATCCAGACCCTGAATCGTTCATGGATTATCTGGTTTTGGACCAGGACCCGGATCATTTGTCAGGATCCGTTGAAAAAATATCTCTGATGACCCTGCATTCGGCCAAGGGACTGGAGTATCCGGTGGTGTTTGTCACCGGGTGCGAACAGGGGTTGATTCCCTTTGCAAGGGATGGGAAAACCTGTGATAATCTGGAAGAGGAACGGCGCCTGTTTTATGTGGGTATGACCCGGGCCATGGATATTCTTTGTTTGACTTATGCCCAAAAAAGACGCATATATGGCGTCAGTCAAAAACGGCAACGGTCTTTTTTTATTGATGATATTGAGAAAAAATTGGCCCAATACGAAACGAGTGTCATGGGGGTCAGGGAAACGAAACGAGAAATCCAATTGGAATTGTTTGGGCGAGATATCTCCTAGGAAACAGGTAAAAATAACACCATGGAAACGAAAAAATGAACAAGATAATATTCAAAACAATGGAACTTGAAAATGGCCTTATCCTGGAAATTCGTGATGAATCCAGGAAAATAGGGGAAGATGCCTATGTGGTGATCATGGGGGCCCGGATGGAAATCCAGGTCCAAAAAGATCTTTTTGCTGCACAGGCGGTATCCGATAAAAAGTTTGCCGATATTATGGAAATACTGGGGGATGATATCCTCTATGAATACAAGAGTGAGCGAAATATGATCATGTCCAAGGAAAAGGATGCGGTTTTTGAAAGCCAGGTGGACACCTTTGTAAAGAATATGGTACCCTATATTTCGAAAGCCATATTTCCGGAAAAGATGATCTTAAAAGAATACAGGGAAAGGGTTGAAAAGAAAAACAAATATAAATAAAGGCGATTCAGATACCGTTGATCGAGATGGTTCGTTTCGTTTAGGGTTAAGCCTCCTGGTGATTTTTTTTCTGGCCTGTTGTCTGCCGGGTCCTTCCCGGGCGGACATCTACCGGTATATTGACAGTGAGGGTGTCGTTCACTACACCAATACCCCCACCACATCGGGTTTCAAATTGTATATCAGGGAAAAAACGGTGGGAATACAGGTCGGTTCTGTTTCTAAAACCTATGATGCCATTATTCAAAAAGCCCAGGTGAAATACGGAATTGCCTTTTCCCTGATCAAAGCGGTGATCCATGCAGAGTCCGGTTTTAACCCCCGGGCGGTCTCAAAAAAAGGGGCCAAGGGTCTCATGCAGATCATGCCGGATAATTATCGGGCCCTGTCTGTTTTAGACCCCTTTGATCCTTCCCAGAATATCATGGGGGGGACAAGGTATTTGAAACAGCTTTTAAACCGATACGATGCCAGACTGCCACTGGCCCTTGCCGCTTACAATGCGGGGCCCACAGCGGTGGATCTATACCGTAGGATTCCGCCATACACAGAAACCCAGAATTATGTCCAAAAGGTCATGACCTTGTACAATCGGTATAAAAATATTTAAAAGTCTTGTTGAATTTCCCGGATAAAGTGGATCAGCTTTTCTCTCATGTCCGGCCGTTCCAGGGCAAAGGCCAGGTTGGCCATCTGAAATCCGGCCTTGTCTCCGCAATCAAACCGGGTGCCCTCAAACTTATAGCCAAATATGGGCTGCTCTTTGAGCAGGGCTTTCATGGCATCTGTGAGCTGAATTTCCCCGCCCGCCCCTGTTTCTTTTTTGCCCAAATGTTGAAAAATAGAGGGTGTCAGGATATACCGCCCAATGATGGCAAGATTGGAAGGTGCTTTTTCCGGCACTGGTTTTTCCACCATGTCATTAATCTGGAAAATATTGTTTTCCAATTTAACGGCATCTAAGATACCATATTTGTCGGTCTGGTCGTTATCCACTTCCATGACCGCTGCAATGGAGGCCCGGAACCGGTCGAATTTTTTTACCATTTCCGTTAATACAGGCTTGTGCGTCTGAATCATGTCGTCTGCAAGGAGGACGGCAAAGGGCTCATCTCCCACAATATCCCTGGCACACCAGATGGCATGGCCCAATCCCAGTGGTTCGTTCTGGCGGGTATAAATAATGGTCCCGGTTTTGGGGACCAGTTCCTGGATCTGTTTGAGCAGTTCTGTTTTGCCTTTGTTTTGAAGGGTTAATTCGACTTCAAAGCACCGGTCAAAATGGTCTTCCAGGGCTTTTTTCCCCCTGCCGGTCACAAAAATAATCTGTTCAATCCCGGCATCAAATGCTTCTTCCACGGCATATTGAATCAGTGGCTTGTCAACCACGGTGAGCATTTCCTTGGCCATGGCTTTTGTGGCGGGGAGAAACCGGGTGCCAAGTCCTGCCACCGGGAAAACTGCTTTCTTGATCTTCATATAAACTCCTTGGATTCAGGCCGTCAAAATAGAATACTGCGACTGGCCTATCCGTTTATGGAAAGAGAGGACAACTTGTGTATTTCTTACTTTCTATTTAAAAGAGATTTAGATGTCAAATTTATTTTATTTTATATGAAACTTTGGTCAAGATATTACGATCATATGAGTTTCATTTTTTGTCGTGTTCAGAAGCAAATACCATGCTCCGGCCATGTTGGTTATTCAGAGCTGGGTATAGCTGCGCTAATGCGGGGGCATAATTGTTTGCTCTGCCACAAATCTTGTATCCGGTTGACATTATTAGTCCTTTTTTGTATAGTCCACACCTTTAAGCGACCTGTTACAAATTGATGAGGATCAACCCATGAATGAAGACAAGAATGAAGATATAAAGAAAACATCTGAAATACCTCCTGAGCAAATGAGTCTGAAAAGCCGGTTCAAGTTTAAATGCCACAAAGGGGTGAAGTGCTTTACCGATTGTTGCCGGGGCATTGATATCATGCTCACTCCCTATGATGTCCTGACCATGCGTAAAAAACTGGAGTTGACATCCGAGGAGTTTCTGGCGGCTTTTACCCAGCCCCAGATCCTTGAAAAAGCAGATATGCCCGTGGTGACCCTGAAACTTTTGGATGACGAACGACGTTCCTGTCCCTTTGTTGAGGACAAGGAGGGGTGTGTCATCTATGAAGATCGCCCTACTACTTGCCGATATTACCCCTTGGGAGTCGGTGCCTTGAGTTATACCGGGGAGCATGGCAAAAAAGATGAGTTCTTTTTTACGGTCAAAGAGGCCCATTGTCTGGGCTTTGAAGAAGATAAAGAATGGACCGTGGCAGAATGGCGGGAGGACCAGGGCGTTAATCTTCGGGACGAGGTAAATGACGGATGGCTGGATCTTATGGTTCGGAAAAAATCACTTCCCGCCAGCATGCGGCTTTCCGAAGAGAGCAAAAAAATATTTTTCATGGTCTGCTATAATATTGATAAATTTAAGGACTTTGTTTTTAACAGCTCATTCCTTGACCGGTATGAGATTCCCGCCGAAAAAATCGAAGAAATCAAGGCCGATGAGGTCAAATTGCTTCAGTTTGGATTTGAGTGGCTCAATGCAACATTCTTCCAGGCCGCCACCGAGGGGTTTAAAATAAAAAAATAAACTTCTTTTTGTTGCTGGTTGAGGGTAATCCGGCTAATAGTCGTACCAGAGAGTTGTTTGGTATTTTGTGTTGTTGAGCCGTTCGTCAATGTCCACGTGGAAGAAATCGGCAATGGGTTTGAATATGTCCGGTGTGTCTGCCTGGACCTGCTTCAGGGCTTCCCGCACAATTTTAAATCCCTTTCCTGTCATTTTCCCCAATGGTTTTCTGCAGGGGCCGGAGGGCATGCCCAAAAGCTGCATCATGGTTTTAATAGGCAAGGGGTTCCTTGCCCGGCAGCTGACAGGACCATAATTTTTTGTCTCTTCCTGGGTGGTCACCACCACAAGATCCAGCAGGGGTTTAAGCGCATTCTGGATTTTTAAGGCCTCTTGTTTTTTGCCCTGGTTGAGCAGGGTGACCATCCGGGTCATGAATTTGGGTACAATATTGGCCATGACGGAAAAGGAACCACAGGCGCTTATTTCAGGATCAATCATTATATCATAGACCAGTGCGTCATCCCCGGACAGGATGTTAAAGTTATTTCCGCAGTATTTCCGGGTGAGCTTCATATTGTCAAGATTGCCTGTGGCCTCTTTTACAGAAGAAATATTGGCACAGTTTTCCGACAGAATGGCAAGATCCTGGGGGAGCATCTGGGCACCGGTTCTGCCGGGGATAATATAGGGAATGATGTCCATGTCTGGATATCGCTTTGCCACCACCTCATAATACTCTCGTCTGATTTCAAGGGAAGAGGGCCCGTTATAATAGGGATCCATCATGAGGATGGCATCCACCCCTTCTTTGTTGGCATAGCCTGCACCCATAAGGGCTTCTTCTGTGTTATTACTGCCGGTTCCGGCAATGCAAAGGCATTTGCCCTTTGTCTGTTTGGCCGTAAGGGCAATGACATGGTCATGTTCTTTCCACTTGAAGGTCGGGCTCTCTCCTGTGGTCCCGGTTGCCAATATGCCGGTGATGCCATTTTGAATCTGAAAATCAATGAGCTGGTCAAGGCCTTGCCTGTCAAGTTCTCCATCTCGATTAAACGGGGTGATTAATGCGGTAAAGCATCCTTTTTCCATAACGACTTACTCCTGCAGTGTAAAAAATAAATGAACCCTTTTGGGGTATTTGCAAATCAGGTGCTATCACAAGTGAGATGCGGGTTCAAGATTTATTATTCGAATCAAATGCCTTGACACCTGTGTTGAGGACACTATTATATAAGGTTTCTAACAGAAAACAATACAAAAATAGATTTAATATGAAGGAGTCATAGATGTTAGACACTCAAGGCCCCAGCCACCTGTTAACTAATGTGGATGAAAATATTTCGACTTTAAGGTCCCAATTATCTCGCAATGATGAATGCGGCACCACCCATTATAACCTGGCCGTGGCACTCATGGGAAAGCAGGAATATGTGGATGCGGAAAAAGAGCTCCATGAAGCCATTGACTGCAGCCCCAGTCTGGCCGAAGCCTATGTGCTTCTGGGCGGTATCTGTCTCCAGAGAAATGATCTGGAAGGCTGTTATCGGTTTAACCAGCGGGCCACTAAAGCCCGGGCCGGATTTGCAGAAGGGTACGGCAACATGGCCTTTGTACTGCTTCAGCTGGTGGATGGTAAGGATGCCAAGGAAGATGAGGAAAAAGTGGACAAGGCCATCAAAAATTTAAGGAAGGCCATTGTTCACAACAAGAATTTTGTCCAGGCCTTTACCACCCTGGGAACCGCTTATTTCATGAAAGGCCTTGTTCCCGAAAGCATCAAGGCCAATCTTGAAGCCCTTGCCGTGGAGCCCAAATTTCCCATCGCCCATAACAACCTGGCCGTTGCCTATCTTGAGAGTGAAGAATATGAAAAGGCCATTATCCATTGTGACCAGGCTGTAGCCTTAGGTTTTGAAGTGGCCCCGGCCCTTCTGGAGGAACTGGCTCCCCATAGAAAGGCATGAGCACCTGCCCCTCCTTTAAATTTTATATTCCCGGTGAGAAGGGGCCTGTTTCATTTGAGAGTAACCTGTGGCATTTGCCCCTGTCTGGAAACTCTGGTGAATTTTTAAAGAATGTTCAGGCCCCGGGAGTTGCCATAGGGCCTGAACCGACCATTGGTGATTATTTTTCGGCTGCCAGAACTTTTTTGGAAAAAGAAAACAGTCAACTGCTTGCCACGGCCTTGTCTCTCATGGCTGGAAAGGGAGGAGAAAATGACCCCATCCGGGCGGTGAAACTTTTCCTTGAAAAACATGGTGCTTTCTACCACCCGTTGCGGGTAAAAGTTCTCTCAAAAACCGGCAGGTCTGCCACCCTTGTGCTCAATGGGGCGGTTTCCAGGCCCGGACTTGCCTTGATAGAAAAGGAATACCAATTGCTGGCCAATCTTGAAAAACAGGCGGCAATCGTTTATACCCCCCGGGTTTTTGGGGCAAGAATCCAGACCCTTGAAATTTCAAATTTTGAGAAAGCGATTTCTTTTGATGCAATTGCTGGCAATTTAAATTCCGACAAAAGGAATGTGGGGTTTTTTCTTGGAGAATGGTTTGAGGGGTTCCGGGAATTTCATATTTCCACCCGTGACGGGGAACTTAAAGTTGCGGTCTGGTCATCAAACGGGGATGGCGACTATCTATCCTTGGAAAGGGCAGCGGTCATCTACGAGCAGATTGCCCATATCCTAACAGTTTATTATAACCTTAATACAGGTGAGCAAATTCACCCCTGGCACCATGCTGCCGGGGATTTTGTGGTCGATCCCCTGGCTGAAGGATTGCCTGTTAAATTGATCACCGTGCGCGGATATGAGTCCTTGATGGAAGTTGATCCCGGGGAAGGCCCGGTCGGTCATGTTTTGCCGGCCCTTCTTTTCTTTTTTTTAAATTTGACCCTGAGGATACAGATGGATCGGCTGGATGGTGTCGGGCCGTTGGTTTTTCTGGGAGAAGGAATCCTGAAAGCAACGGTCACGGGTTTTCTCAGGGGATTGGATGACAAGTCAGAACACGCTTTAACCCCGGAGGTGCCTGGACCAAGGGAAATAACGGGCTTGAGAGATATCTTCGTCGAGGTTATCGCGGGATTCAGCCGGGAGCAGATAGAGGCGATTCTGACAAATTTGATTGACGCATGGCCCATAAATGCACCTGAACGAACCATAGCAGGTGCGCATCTTAAGTCCCACGCTAGCTTTGTACATTCTGCGTTTAAAAACAGGTAAGTCACAGGATTTTTATTGACATGTGGAAATAGAAATTCTATATCTGCAATGTTATTTTGCTTAAGATGTTCAATCTCAAATGGTTGAGCTTTATTAACTGTTTGAGATAACTGGAAATTAGATTATTGAATGAGAAGTTTGGAAAACCTTTTCATTAATTGAGTGTAAATTAACTATTAACGGAGGTAAGTAAATGGCAAAACATGAGACTCCTTTACTGGACCAGCTGGAATCCGGCCCATGGCCTAGCTTTGTCTCGGACTTGAAACAACAGGCCGAAGTCAGGGCAAAGAATGAAGATGGTGTTGAATTCCAGATCCCCGAAGATTGTGTAGACGATCTTCTCGGGGTTTTGGAACTGTCTTACAAGCATGGTAGAACACACTGGAAACATGGCGGTATCGTAGGTGTTTTCGGTTATGGCGGCGGTGTTATCGGCAGATACTGCGATCAGCCCGAGGCCTTCCCAGGGGTGGCGCATTTTCATACAATGCGGGTCAATCAGCCAGCCGGTAAATACTATACAACAGATTACCTGAGAACCCTGACCAAACTGTGGGATTTCAGAGGATCCGGTCTTACCAATATGCATGGTGCCACAGGCGATATCATCCTCCTGGGTACCACAACTCCCCAGTTGGAAGAAGTTTTCCATACATTGACCCATGATATGGGCCAGGATCTTGGCGGATCAGGTTCCAACCTGAGAACACCTGCCGATTGTCTGGGCCAGTCCCGATGTGAATATGCATGTTACGACACCAACGCGTTGGTTTACTTTTTGACCAACGAATACCAGGATGAGCTCCATCGTCCGGCTTTCCCTTACAAGTTTAAATTTAAACTTGACGGATGTCCCAACTGCTGCGTAGCTTCCATTGCACGGTCTGACATGTCTTTTATCGGTACCTGGAAAGATGATATTCGCATTGATCAGGACGCTGTCAATAAATATGTTGAAAATGATCCTGCCTATCCTGCAAATGCTGGCGCTTACAAAGGCAGCAAAGACTGGGGTCCCTTTGACCTTGAAAAAGAAGTCCTGGCTCTTTGCCCCACCAAATGTATGATGTTTAAGAACAAAAAACTTTTCATTGATACTGCCAATTGTACTCGCTGCATGCATTGTATCAATGTAATGCCAAAAGCCCTTAAAATTGGTAAAGAAACCGGTTGTTCCATCCTGTGCGGTGCAAAAGCGCCGATTCTTGATGGTGCCCAGATGGGTTCTCTCCTTGTCCCCTTTATTGAAGTTAATCCTGACAATGACTACGAAGCAATCACAGAAGTCATCGAAAATATTTGGGATTGGTGGATGGAAGAAGGTAAAAACCGTGAAAGACTTGGTGAACTGATCATGCGTCAGGGATTCCAGAAGCTTCTTGAAGTAACTGGCATCGAGGCAATTCCCCAGCACGTACAATACCCAAGAACCAATCCTTATATCTTCTGGAAAGAAGATGAGGTTCCGGGCGGCTGGGAACGTGACGTTGAAGAATACAGAAAACACCATCAAAGATAAAAAGGGAGAATTATAATGGCATTTATTTCTACTGGTTATAATCCAGCCAAGCCGATGGAAAATAGAATCACTGACATCGGTCCGAAAGACCATAACGAATTTTATCCTCCTGTTATCAAGAAAAACAAGGGTAAATGGTCTCATCACGAAATCCTTGAGCCCGGCGTACTTGTTCATGTAGCTGATTCAGGGGACGAAGTATATACAGTAAGATGTGGTGGCGCCCGTTTGATGTCCACCACTCATATCAATGAAATCTGTGAAATTGCGGATAAGCATTGTGACGGCCATCTTCGGTTTACCACCCGTAACAATATCGAGTTCATGGTGGATTCAAAGGAGAAACTAGAGCCCCTGAAAAATGATCTGGCTTCCAGAAAATTTGACGGTGGTTCTTTTAAGTTCCCCATTGGCGGAACTGGCGCCGGCGTCACCAATATCGTTCATACCCAGGGCTGGATTCATTGCCACACACCTGCAACAGATGCTTCCGGTACGGTTAAAGCAACCATGGATACGCTTTTTTCAGATTTTCAGGACATGAGACTTCCGGCACAGCTGAGAGTTTCCATGGCCTGCTGCCTGAACATGTGTGGTGCGGTTCATTGTTCTGATATCGCCATCCTCGGATATCATAGAAAACCGCCGATGCTGGATCATGAGTACCTTGATAAAATCTGTGAGATTCCCTTGGCTGTATCTGCCTGCCCCACAGCAGCACTAAAACCGGCCAAAGTGAAATTGGCTAACGGTACTGAAGTAAAATCAATTGGTATGAAAGATGAAAGATGTATGTATTGTGGTAACTGCTACACCATGTGTCCTTCCATGCCCCTTGCTGATACAGAAGGTGATGGTATCGTTCTCATGGCCGGTGGTAAAGTTTCCAACAGAATTACCGTTCCCAAGTTCTCCAAGGTTGTTGTGGCCTTTTTGCCCAATGAAATGCCCAGATGGCCTTCCATGACAGATGCGATCAGCAAAATGGTGAACGCATATTCAAATGGTGCCAACAAATACGAACGTCTAGGCGACTGGGCCGATAGAATTGGATGGGAAAAATTCTTTGAAGTGTGTGAACTTCCCTTCACACATCACCTCATTGATGATTTCCGTCAGCAGGCATACATGAGCTGGCGTCAGACAAGTCAGTTCAAGTTCTAATAAGAGTCTTTATTGAACTTTACCTGTTACATATGATGATAAAGCCGGAGTTCACCCAGGTGTGCTCCGGCTCATCCATTTGATTTCAAAGGAGTATGATAATGAGTGAACTTCTTGATGATAAAGAGGCTGCAAGCAAGGTAGTTGTGGATTTTATGAACAAAAAAGCCAAAACTAAAACCAAGTTTTATTTCAAAGATTTTTATAAAATTTTTCCCGATGATAAACCAAGAATGATTAAAAAAGTTATCAATAAAATGGTTGAAGAGGAAGTGCTTGAATACTGGTCTTCCGGAAGTACCACCATGTACGGTCTTAAGGGTGGTGGTAAACAGCATTCTTCCGAAGGCGAAGAATAAGAATAAAGATAATTATCCATGCAGGCGAATAGGGAAAAAATCCCGGGAATTGTTGTTGCAGGACTCAGAGGTGGCACGGGCAAGACGATTATTTCCCTGGGAATAACGGCTGCATGGAAAAGCTCAGGAATTCGTGTTTCTGCATTTAAAAAGGGACCTGATTATATTGACGCCGGCTGGCTTTCCAGGGCAGCCGGTCTCCCCTGTTATAACCTGGATACCTTTCTGTGTTCTCCCGAGGTTGTCCAGGCCTCCTATGCAATCCATTCCCAAAATTCTGATATTGCCGTGGTTGAGGGTAATCGCGGTCTATATGACGGCATTGATATTGATGGCTCCACCTCCACCTCCACATCGGAACTTGCAAAGCTGTTGAACCTGCCGGTGCTGCTGGTTTTGGACTGCACCAAAAGTACCCGGACCATGGCGGCCCTGCTCATGGGGTGTATGCAGTTTGATCCGGATATCCATATCTGTGGGGTGGTGCTCAACCGGGTGGCAGGTATTCGTCACGAGGGGAAAGTCCGGTCCAATATAGAACGGTTTTGCAATATTCCTGTATTTGGTGCCGTGCCCAAGCTTGCCAGCGAAGATTTCCCGGAGCGGCACATGGGGCTGGTCACATCTGAAGAACACAGTTTTTCAGAAAAGGCCATTGAAGCCGCCGTTAAGGTTGCTCGGGATCATATCGACCTGGATGACCTGTACAAGGTTGTGACAGCGGTTGATTGCGCTGCTATGGTACCCGATGTTCCTGGGCTTTCACTTGAAATGCCTGGATCACGGGAAATGCCTGGATCACGGGAGAATGATCCTGTTACCATCGGTATTATCCGGGACTCTGCTTTTCAGTTTTATTATCCGGACAATCTGGAGGCTTTGATAAATCTTGGGGCAAAAATTGTTTACATCAGTCCCCTGGTAGAAGAGAGAATCCCAGAGGTCCACGCCATTTATATGGGCGGTGGATTTCCCGAAACCCATGCACAAAAGCTTGCTAAAAACCAACCCTTCAGGCACGCTCTCAAGGCATTGTCTCAAAAAGGATTGCCCATTTATGCTGAATGCGGGGGATTGATATTTCTAGGCCAGAGTATTTCGCTTTCAGGTGTTGAATATCCCATGTCCGGCATCCTGCCCATTCGGTTTGGCCTGTCCCGCAAACCCCAGGGCCATGGCTATACCCGGGTAACAGTGGAACACGACAACCCCTTTTACAAAAAAGGGGAGACATTAAAGGGGCATGAATTTAGATATTCCAAGATTCTCTCCATCGACTACCAGGATCACGAAATGGCTTTTCGAATGGAAAGGGGAAAAGGAATTCTTGAAAAAAAAGATGGATTTTTCAAGAACAATTCCTTTGGTACCTATACCCATATCCATGCTCTGGGATCCGTTTCCTGGGCACCCTCACTGGTCAATAGGGCCAGGATCTACAAGGCGTCACTTCAAAGGTAACATGATTATTTCAAGGCCTGGCCCAGGCTAAACTGCTAAAGAGTCCCACCCATTAATCCTGCCAAACGAGATGGCGTTCTGACGTGTAGCTCATCTTCCTGCCTGACAAAGGATCCTTGAATCGAATTTTTTCGGCGAGAAGCTGAAGGGGATTTGTAAAATCCAATTTTTTCTCTTCTAGAAGTTTTGGGTAAACCCTGTCATTGAGGATGGGAAATCCCAGGCCACTTAGATGGAGTCGAAGCTGGTGTTTTTTTCCGGTGACAGGAGACACTTTAAAAAGGGCTTTCTCCCCCTTGGTCTTGACCATGGATATTTTTGAAACGGCATTGGGTTTGCCAGGGATAACTTTCATTGTGAACCAAGGATCTCCCTGGATGATCCTGTTCTCAACAGTCCAAAAATTATCTCCTGTCACCCCGGAATAGGTTGTCACCGCACGATAGGTTTTTTCAACCCTGTGGTTCATGAACAATTCCTGGTATCTGCCACGGGTTTTTGGGTTCATTGAAAATAGAACAAGCCCTGCGGTTCCACGGTCTATCCGGTTGATGGGCGAAAGGTTTTCATTTCCCGTCTTTTTTTTTAAACGGTTCAGCAAACATTCGTTTACATAGGGTCCCCCGGGGATCACCGGAAGAAAATGGGGTTTACAGGCAACCAGCAAGTCTGCATTGCAAAAGAGGATTTTTTCGATAAAGGGGATGGAGGGCTCTCGTGCAACCTCCCTAAAATAATAAAGTTTTTTTAAGGGCGTATAGGGGGTGGTAAGACAAATAGGATCACCTTTTTCGGTGAGCACTTTTCCGGCAAGGATCCTGGCTTTCCAGGTTCCGCGGTCAATGGAGGGGAACCGTTTGGATAAAAAATTAAGGAGAAAAGGGTAGGGTTTCTCAATTCTTGGCATGAGGACGGTGGAGTGATATTTGGAAATTGTCATGTTACAAAATATACCAAAACCCGGGTCTGAGTACAAGGCAATTTCTTTCCTGGCACAGGTGCACCAGGAAAGAAAAATGGCCATTATGCCATAATGGCAATCAAATCATCCTCTTCAACATCGTCGCCAACTTTTTTTAAAAATTTTTCAATCACGCCGTCGCAGGGTGCATAAATCGGTGTTTCCATTTTCATGGCTTCGATGAAAATGATTTCCTGGTCTTCAAACAAGGAGGCACCCGCTTCGATATCAATTCTTACAATTTTACCCGCCATGGGTGCCAATATTTCTGTTGCCATTTTTTTTCTCCAATTATTATTTTTTAAGTGTAATTATCCGATTACTTTACCCAAGGACCTTATCCATGGGCATCATTTTATTTGGCCCTTAGATTTTTAGGGAAAGGGCAATCCCCCTGGTTAATTTAGGGTTTAAGAAGACAAAAGGGTCACAAATATACCCGCTGCTATGACCGTGCCGATGACCCCGGCCACATTAGGCCCCATGGCATACATGAGCAGATAGTTTTTCTTGTCTGCTTGCATACCAACTTTATGGACAACCCGTGCCGCCATGGGGACTGCCGACACCCCTGCCGCCCCTAAAAGCGGGTTTATCTTGTCCTTGGAAAACAGATTCATACCCTTGGCCAGCAATATCCCCGTGGCGGTGCTGACCATAAAAGCGCAAAGACCTAATCCAAAGATAAAGAGAACCTTAGGTTGAAGGAAAACGTCTGCGTTCATGGTGGCGCCTATGGGTAATCCCAGAAAAATGGTCACAATATTCATCAATTCATTCTGGGCGGTATTTTTTAATCTTTCCACCACCTGGGCTTCTCTAAAAAGGTTGCCCAGCATTAACATGGCAATAAGAGGGGCAGAAGCCGGCACCAGCAGGATGATCAAAAAGGTGGAAACGATGGGAAACAAGAGTTTTTCCCGCTTGGTCACTCGCCTGCCTTTTTTCATTCTGATCTTACGCTCAGCCTCGGTGGTCATCAGCCGCATAATGGGGGGTTGAATGATGGGAACCATAGCCATATAAGAGTAGGCTGCCACGGCACATGCTCCTAGCAGCTGGGGGGCAAGTTTTGATGCTAAAAATATGGTGGTTGGCCCATCAGCCCCACCGATAATGCCAATGGTGGCCGCTTCCATGATATTAAATCCCATGGCGTGGGCAGCAAAAAAAGTAAGATATACCCCGGCCTGGGCCCCGGCCCCCAGGAAAATAAGGCGGGGATTGGCCAGAAGGGGACCAAAATCCGTAAAGGCGCCTATTCCTAAAAAGATGAGGGGGGGAATTATTTCCCAATGGATGCCGTATTCGTAAAATTTCCATAACAACCCGTGCTCCGGGGTCATTAGACCGCTCAAGGGAAGGTTGGCCAGCAGGATTCCAAACCCAATGGGGAGCAACAGCAGGGGTTCATACTCTTTTTTGATAGCCAGGAAAATCAGAACCAGTCCAATGACCCACATGAATATCATACCGGGTGTCAGATAAATAAATCCCGTGGTGTTTATTAATGCAGACAGCGGTCCGATCATGAGGGATCCTCCTTTGAACCTTCGGGAAATCGATCTGTTATCAAGGCTGTTATTTTGATGGACAGATAGATGAGCATCATGCCAAAAAATACACCGCTGATACCGCCTATAAATACAAAACCAGCTGACATCAGATAATCTCCTTTAAAAAATTTATAATTTACTTTTGCTATGCGTTACTATATGTTGCATAGTGTTTGGTAGGATAACAATATGCTTCTGGTCCCGTCAAGGCTTTTTTAAAAAGCACTTTGTTTTTTTTCGGGCGTGTATCAGGTGTATTTTATTTTGTGAGGTTTCAAACCTTTTATCCGGGATTCTTGATGCTCCGGAGGGGAAAAAAAGGAGATCAAAATGGATGGCAATTCAGATCGACAGTTTGTCACTTCCTTGGCAAAGGGGCTTAATTTGTTGATGAGTTTTACAAAGGAGCGACCCCTGTGGAGTTTGACAGAAATGGCCAGGGCCAATGGGATGAATCTGCCAACGGCCAGACGTTATCTTCATACATTTATAAAACTTGGGTTTATGGTAAAGGATGATTCAGCCAAGACCTTTCAACTGACCCCCAAGGTGATGCAGTTAGGGGGGTGGGTCTTTGGCTCCATGAGAATTCGGGATCGTTTGATGCCCCATATGAAATCCATCCGCAATGAGATGGATGTCACCACCCATTGTGCGGTCCTGGACGGAAACCAAATCCTAGCTGTTGAAAGAATCCTTTCTTCTGATGTGGTGAATATCGATCTTTCGGCTGGCTCACGGCTTCCCATACACGCGACTTCTCTGGGCAAAGCCATTGTGGCATTCATGGATGACACGGAACAAAAGAAAATAGCCGGTTTGCTTAAGTTTAAACCCTTAACTCCCCACACCATCACAGACGCAAACTCATTTTTAAAGGATTTAAAAATTACCCGTTCCAGGGGGTATGCCGTGGCAGATCAAGAACTTAATATTGGATTAAAAACCCTGGCAATACCGATATTGAATTCCAAAGGCCAGGTTGAAGCGTCTTTTGGGGTGTCTTTCCCCTGGTCCAGAACCCAGGAACCTGGATTTGAAGCCCGGTTGATAGCGCTTTTGCTTGAAGTCAAGAACACCGGGTGACGTTATCGGGGCAGGATTTGTTCTGAAAATTAAAAAAAGGGGGCTTTCTCGGTGGGAAAGCCCCCTTTTAAGTAGGGTTAACTGCCTGGAAGATCAGGCGGTTATTTTTTTATTTTTTTATGGCATTTGCCGCAGGATGTGGGGGCAGGTCCCTTCCTTCCTTTTGGATCGCCAGCTTTTATGTTGATTTCTTTATGACAACTGACGCAGTTTCCATGCATGGCATTTTCATGGACCAGGATGTCTTTTTTGTTCTTTTTATCTTTTTTGAATTTGTTATGGCATTCGCCACATCCCTTTACATCATCTCCCATTTTAAGATCAAGCGCTTTTCCATCTTTGTCATGGTGGCATTCACCACAGGAAATCTTATAATCTGTGGCATGAATTTTATGGGAGAATTCAACAAAATTAAATTTTGGTGGCGCGTTTTTACGTTTTTTGTACCCATCGGTTTTCATGGTCATGGTATCTTTGACTTCCGTACCTGCATGGAGTGCGGTTGCAACGAAAATCACAGCAATTCCTGCAGCCAACAGTAGCGTGATCAATCTCTTGTTCATAACGTGTCTTGCTCCTTTAATAATTAACGAGTTATTTTGCCTTTTAACCTGAGACAGAGCCTGTCACCAGTTTATTCATTAAATCAGATTTATTTTTACACACAGGGACCTGTAAAGTCAATATAAAACAGTCCGGTTTAGGCGTCCGGGGAGGTGTCATCCTCATGGGCATCATCTTCCACGGTATCATTTTCCGGTTCGTCTTCGCCTTTTTCATCTTCCTCACTCTTGGCTTTTTTTCCAAAAATTTTTGCACCGATGATACTGATTTCATATAAGATCATCAGGGGGAAGGCCATCATGATTTGGGTGACCACATCGGGTGGGGTAATCAGGGCAGCCCCCACAAAAAAGATCAACACCGCATATTTTCTGTTCTTTTTGAGAAAATCAACGGTCACAAGTCCCATGCGGGCCATAAAGGTGAGCACCAGGGGCAGCTCAAACACAAGTCCGAATGCCAAAAGCATTTTAGATGCAAATCCAAGGTACTCTTTCATGGAGGGCATGGCCTGGATGGTATCGGTGGCAAAGCCTAGAAAGAACGCAAATCCATAGGGAAAGACAATGAAATATCCAAAGGAAGAACCCAGCAGAAAGAAGAAAACAGATAAAACAACAATGGGCAGCAGATATTTTTTTTCGGTCCGGTATAATCCCGGAGAGATAAACATCCAGAATTCATAAAAAAGTACGGGGCTGGCCGCCATAATACCGGCCAGGAAGGATACTTTTAAATAGGTAAAAAAGGCTTCGGGCAGCCCCGTGAAAATCATCTGTGCATTTCCGGATCCTCCCATGGCCGTCACCAGGGGGGCAATCAGGATCTCAAACAGCCGTTCCTTGAAAAAATAGGCACAGGCAAATCCAATGCCCACGGCAATGAAGGAACGAACCAGCCGGTCTCTTAGTTCACCCAAATGTTCTGTAAACGGGCTTTTGTTTTCTTCGCTCATGGCTGCTGGGTTCTATTTTCAGGGTCTTTGGGGGCGGGTGAATCCGGTTCATCGGCACTGGTATCCGAGGGTATATTCGTGTTGATATCCGTGTTGATATCCTGATTTTCAGATCCGGTCATGTCCGTGTTATCGCCGGATTCAACAATGCTTTCTTTACCTTTGTTCACATCCTTGATGATATCTTTCAAATCAGATGCGGGTGTTTCAATGTCCTTAAGCGTTGTTTCTATATCAATGCTTTTTTTAAAATCCTGGGCAGATCGTTTGAATTCTCCCATGGCCCGGCCCAGGGTTTTGGCAAGTTCCGGCAGTTTTTTAGGACCGATGACAATGAGGGCGATTGCCAGGATTAAAAAGATTTCAGGCATTCCTAAACCAAACATATTAATTCAAACTCCTTATATACAAATTGCTTTTATTTATAGCCTTGGATTTTACACTGAGTCGCGTACCCGTGTCAATCCAAAGGGGGGTCAGTCTTTTTTATGGGTCGGGTTTTTTGGGGGTCTGGGTCTGCCCCTATAGGGCCTTTTTTTCCCCTTAAAGGGTGGTTTTTTACCTGTGCTTGGGCTGGCTGGCTTTCTTTGAAGGGGTTTTGGTTTTGGCAGTGGCCGATCCAGTTCATCGGAAGGGTATTCACATTCAATCTTGTTGCCTAAGATTGCCTCAATTTTTGGAATTTCAAATGAGCTCATCTCGTCGGCAAAACTGATAGAGGTGCCTGTGGCACCGGCCCTTCCGGTTCTTCCGATTCTGTGGATATAATGCTCGGGCTCAATGGGCAGGTCATAGTTGATGACATGGCTGATATCGTCAATGTGCAGGCCCCTGGCCGCCACATCCGTGGCCACCAGAAATTTGATTCGGCCATTTTTAAAACCGTCCAATACCTTGAACCGTTTGTCCTGGGCAACATCTCCGGACAGAACGCCGCATTTTTGCCCGTATCGTTCTAATTTGGAGGCCAGGTATTTGGCGGTGTCTTTCCGGTTTACAAAAATAAGCACCCGCTGCAGGTTTTCGCTGACCAAAAGATTGTATACATTCTTAAATCTGTCGGCTTCCGTGGTCAGGTAAATAACCTGATGGATGGACAGGGCAGCTGCCTGGTCCGGATCGATTTCAATTTGTACAGCATCCTTGGTCCAGGATTCTGCCAGGCGCAACACTTCGTCGGTGAGGGTGGCGGAAAAGAACAGGGTCTGGCGCTTGTCCTTGTGTGGGGTCATGTAGACCAGTCTGCGCACATCCGGGATAAATCCCATGTCCAGCATTCGGTCTGCTTCATCCAGAACAATGATTTCCACCTTTGACAGGTTGATCAGGCGTTTGCTGATAAAATCCAGCAGTCTTCCCGGGGTGGCGGTAATGACATCAACGGGTTTTTCCCGGAGAGTGGTCATCTGCTGGGTGTATCCGGTGCCGCCAAAAACAGAGAGAATCCGCAGCTGGGTATATTTGGCAAGTTCTTTGAAGTCTTTTTCGATCTGGTAAACCAATTCCCTTGTGGGGGCGAGAATCAGGGCCCGGGGCATTCCATTTTTGGGTTTAAAGGGGGTCTCTAAAAAACTTTTTATGATGGCAACCAGAAAGGTGGCACTTTTGCCGGTTCCGGTCTGGGCCTTGGCCGTTGCATCCTTTCCCTTGAGGGTATGGGGAAGCAGTTTGGCCTGGATATCTGTGCAATAGTTGAATTTCAGATCGCTGATGGCATGCATCAGGTTGATGGGAAGATCCAGGTCATGGAACCGGGTTTTTCCTTCTTCGGGGACTACTTGAAATTTATCCAGGGTCCAGGTTTCTTTTTTGGGCTTTGGGGGTGATTTTTTTTGTGGTGTCGAAGATGCCGGTTCAGGCGCTGTTTTCGGCGCTATGGTTTGTTTTGGAGCTGGCTTTGGAGCGGGCTTTGGAGCGGGCTTTGGGCTGGGAGACGGGGGTAAGTTTTCTTCGGTGTTTTTTCCAGTGAACCGGTTCTTTAAAAATACGAGTAATCGTTTCAATAGTGTGCTCTTTCCTGGTTTATAAAAATATTAACTGTCTGTTACCATGATGTAACAGACAGACAGCCGTTTGAAAAGCAAAATCTGTTCCAAGGGGGTTTTATCCCCCGGCCACCAGGGGGAGCAATTGGAGGATGGATTTGTCCGGGACCTGTGTTTGGGAAAACTTGGGGCTGGACACCAGGCGGCCATTGAGGCGGACCACGGAACAAAAGCGGGCCCCTTCCATCTGTTCTAGGATGGATGCAATGGTCATTTTTTCTGACCATTGCATTTTTTTTTCATCAACCTCTATCATTGTATAACAGGCCTATTCAACCCCATTTTTTTTGAGAACTTCCAGTACTTCCGGATAATCAATGCCCAGGCGTTTAATTGTTTCAACGGTGGGGATTCCATCGGGCGTCCAGCCCCGGCGAAGATAAACCGCATCCTTGAGCAGCTCATATTGTTCTTCTCTTATTTTTCGCAGGGCTGCCACCTTGGCGTCGGTATCCATATCAGCAATGTCCAGATTGTATTTTTCAGTGAGCTGGGTGTCGTAGCGGTCTGCTCTTGATCGGTATTCTTCCGCGGTTACAGGACCCATGGAACGATAGGGGATGGTGTCATGTTCCCGTGTGCCGTATCCCATCTTCAGATTGAAGACCCGCTGAAAATTATAGACGGCCTCGCTCATGGTGATGAGATCGTCGGGACCCACCTTGCGGCCGGTCACTGCGGAAAAAAAGTCGGCATACCATCCCACGTGCTTGGCCACCTTGGCCGGTTCGTCCGTGTCTTTATTGTCTTCGGGGACGATGTCGTTCCAGGGCAGTTTGCACAGGCCGCACAGGCCAAACCAGGTTCTGAACATGGGAAACCAGTGAAGGGCTTCTGCCTTGTCTTCAAAGGTGGGCATGAAATTGTGGACCATATCAAGGAAGATAAGCCAGGCTTCATCATGCTGGGGACCCTTGAGGGCAAGACCGTAACCTCCCTGTTGGGCCAGGGATTCCTTTGTGATATATTCGGAAAATTCAAGGCCTTTGGATTCCATGCCAATATCTTGCATAAAGGCTGGATCAGCTCCAAAGTCCCGTGCAAAAATGGTTTTCATCCGGCGGATTCCTTTGCCCACAATGGCGCCGAATCCTTCTCCTCTGGCCATCTGATGGATGAGCTCCAGGGTGTTGTACCGGCTGCCAAAGCTTAAATCCATTCCGCCTGTGTGCTCAAGGGTGACAAGATTATTTTCAAAGCATTCCATGACAAAGGCGATGGAGGTCCCCACGGAAATGGTGTCCATCCCATAGGCATCACAATAGAAGTTGATTTCAAGGATGGTCTGGGCATCAAATATTCCCAGGCTGGAGCCGCATCCGGCCACGGTTTCATATTCAGGTCCGTCCACAAAAACCTTGGTGCCCCTGTAAGGACCGGTAAAAGGAGAGAAGTCTTTTACCCCATGGGCGCAGGCCACGGTGCAGCCCTTCCAGCATCCGTCAAATCCCTTGTCAAAGATGTACTGGAAGACCTCCTCACCAATGACATGGCTTTCAGGGTGGGAACCAAATTTGAAATTGTGGACCGGCAGGCAGTCGTGGTCATTCATGATGGGAACCAGGTGGGTGGTGCCCACAACGGACATTCTATTTTGTTTGGGGTCAAGGGTGGCGATTTCCTTGGCATGGGCTTTGGTGACTTTTTTTAGGGCCTCAAGATCGGCGGGATGATTGGTTTTCATGGAGACGGACCCGAAACGTGCCACAATCGCTTTGACGCGCTTGTCGGCAAACACGGTGCCGATGCCGCCCCGGCCGGCCTGTTTATAACGGACCATTTTACGCCCCGAATCCCACCAGGAAAAATTTAAACATCCGAAATAGGTTTTTTCAGCACCAGGACCGGCGGTTACAACCGATACATTGACAGGTTTGTCCTCATCAAAATGATGGGTCAGGGCAGCGGACATCTCATAGGAATCCTTGGGAAGATCCGAGGCCGAAAAGACCTTGATTTTGTTCTCAATACCGTCAATGAGGATGACAGTGTCTTGTTCGGCCTTGCCATCAATCTGGATCACATCAAAACCGGCAAATTTTTTGTAGGGGCCAAAGTATCCGCCCACATTTGAATCAATGGGTATACCGGTCGCGGGCGAGATGGCGGTGACGATGCTTTTCCCGCCGCCGGGATATCCCGGGGTCCCACCCAGGGGCCCCGATGAGATGCAGATGGCATTTTCAGGGGAATCCCAGCGGGTATCTCCTGAAACAGCGTTCCACATCATCCAGAGGTCATACCCCTTGCCGCCGATAAATTTTTCTTTTACAGCCGCTTCAATGGGGTTGATGAAAATGTCGGTTGTGGTAAGATTGACACGAAGTGAAAAGTCTGTATACCCCTTTTTAACCTCTGCCCTTTCATAGGAGACGGATTTTGTTTCCTTAAGATTTAATTGACCCATTTTTACAACTCCTTAAATATTGTTTTTCTAAATAGATTTGCATTGCAGTCCCTGTAGATCCGGCAAAAAATCTTTAAGCTAGGTTTCCTTTGAATATATCTATACCATATATGCTTCCCCGGGTACATATATGCAATACCTCTCCATTTATTTGAATGGTTTAACCATTCCTAAACTATCCCCATTGGCTTGTCAAGCCAGGAATCGATCAAACTCACGGGCTTACGCAAGCAAATTTAGATTTGAAAATAATCTTTGTATATTGCTATTTCTAATCGAAAGACTTTTTTAAAAAAATTTATAAACATCTCGGGCATGGTCCCGGCCGCGGCGGGGGGAAGGTCTTCCATTCATGTATGCATGCGCATCTTTCAGCCTCCCCTGACATCCGTGTCCCGGGTTCGAGGAAAACGATCCCTATACCGCGTCCATGCGGCATGGAACCATTTACCACAGGCCTTCCCTAACCGCTGCCTTATGCCCCTATGACTATCCCCCATGCCGTTCCAAATACTTCTTGAGAATCAAAAATAATTCTTCTCGTGTTCACACGATATCTGAATTAAAATGAAAAACTGAGATTATTTAATAATTCAGGCCTTTAAATACGGTAATGGGGGAGAAGAGTCGTAGACATAATCCGCAGTGTGAAATCTTTAGGATATCAAAGGTATAGATTACCGAAATTTTGCTAAAAAATGGTCTTAACATTTGCAAGTAATGTTGAGTTCCTTCTGGATGCTTTATCTTCAATTAAGTTGAATGGGGATTTAAATATTTTGATTTTGTTTTAGGCTATATAATTGAATATTTTTTGGAAATTATTTGCCTTACACCACAATTTCTTGTACCGTGATTTAAAGTATAAAAATTTTAATAAGAGGAGGTGCTTTATCTCCAATTATGTTGCGAGTTTTTTTTGTTGCGAGTTTTACCCCGCCTGATCCCGCAGACCCCGCCCCTTTTTAAAACAATACCCCGCCCGCCTTTCGTATAGGCCTATTATAGATCTGAGGAGGTACCAGGTCTATGAAAAAGAAAACACGAAGGCGCAAGTGTAAAAATTGTCATGATTTATTCAACCCGGATCACCGCAATCTAAAAAGGCAAAAATTTTGTAGAAAACCAGAATGCAAAGAAGCCAGCAAGGAATACAGTCAGCTCAAATGGTTAATGAGACCCAAAAACAAAGGTCACTTCTCAGGTCCTACAAATGTCATTCGTGTTCAGCAGTGGCGTGAGCAAAATCCAGGTTACTGGAAACGGAAAAAGTCTAAAAAAACGACTCCCTTAAATGAAGGTGCGTTACAAGAGACCTTATCACTGAAAACCATTGATAGCAAAGGGTTTTCAAGTGATTTAATGCAAAATGCGTTACAAGATTCCTTATCAGCCAAAACCCTTGTCATTATTGGCTTTGACACCCAGTTAAACAAAACTGCGTTACAAGATATCATTGATTTCACAGATCAGAAAACAGTAAAATTGGTGCCGGATGTTCTTAAAAAATTAATTGATCAAAAAAAGGGGGCTCAATATGGGCAAATACTTTTCTTCCCGGGAACTTTATAAGTTACGAAATTCGATACCAATAGCTGTTTTAATCGAAAAAGAATTGGCTATTCCATCCAAAATCAGCGAAGGTTTTTTTCGTTTTCTGTGTCCCTTGTGCAATGAATTTCAAACAGCGGTCAATCCTAAAACCAATATGGGCAGATGCTTCCGGTGTGAAAAAAACTTTAATCCCATTGATATGGTAATGGCCTGGCATAGCATCGGATTTGTCGACAGCATAAAATATCTTCAAACAATTCTAAAATAGGAAGAGCCGATCATGACACAGAATTCTAAAGGGGTTACTCAAAATTTTTCCAGGAACTGTAAAATACCTGAAGAGTTTAGGATAAAACAGGATGTGCTGCCAACAGAATACGAGCAATACTTGGATTATTATAGCGTTCAAGTTCGAAGAATGCATTCAGTTTATTGTATGAGGAAAATACTATCCAGCCTCAACCTCTATTTGCAAAAATTAAATATTGCTCTTTGTAAAATATCAATCGAACAAGTTGATCAGTTTTTAGCGATTTATAATAAAAATTATGCCACTTCAACATGTAGGGTTAATAGATCATATCTGCGTGAATTTTTAAAATATTTTTACCGGAATGGATACATCAAAAAGGACCTTGCCCCTTTAGTCAAAAGCCCGCCAGAGTTTTCACGTTCAAAACCACCCAAATTTTTACGTCCAAAAGAAGTCGAAAAATTGTTTGGCAGTCTTGACCTTTCTGTTCCAAAAGATCTTCGCACCTATGCGACAATGCACCTGGTATACTATCTGGGGCTACGTCCCAGAGAAGTCAGCTTGCTAACCCTGGATGATATCTCATTCAGACAAAAAGAAATTTTCATTCGATCCAGAAAAAATTATAACCCAGCTCATCTTCCGCTTCCAGATGACACGATCAAAGCAATCACCGCTTATATCGTTGGAGGGAGGCCGAAAAGCGAACACTGGACTCTTTTTTTACAGCTTGTTCCGCCTTATAATCCTGTAAATATCAAAAATGATGTCACCTATCATATCCGGGACTGCATGCGAAAAAACAATCTTTCGGCAAGTACCTATTGGCTGCGCCATTCATATGCACAGAATCTTTTAGAGTCGGGCGCATCCATTTATGAAATCAAAGAAATGATGGGCCATAAAAGCATCGACTCAACCCGCAAGTATCTGAGCATCCATATTAATCTTATGCGGGAGGTTATCCTTGATGAAACGCTTTAAAAGTTTTTTGAATGAACAAATGGAAGATTTTATCGAATATCGTTTGCAGTTGGGATATTCGGTAGGAAATATGGTTCACTATCTTAAAATTTTTGATCGATATGTGGTTGAAAAAAAGACAACTTGGGCATCCTTTAATCCCTTATTTTTTCTTGAATTCAGAGGCAGCCTTCATTACGAAAACCGATCCAAAAATATGGGTTTTAGAATGGTCAAAATGTTTTTCAACTTTCTTATCCGCAAAGATTTGATCCAGGAAAATCCATTACTGGAAATTGTCCAATTACCGAAAAACCAAATTATTCCTTTTATATTTTCTCCGGAAGAAACAGACCTTTTGCTTAATGGCATAATTAAATTGATGCGTAGAACTGAACGATTATATTTAGGTGATTTTAGTGCTTATATTTCTTTTTTATTGATGGCCCGATGCGGACTAAGAATATCAGAAACACTTAATTTGTTAAAAACCAATTATATGCCTGAAGAAAGGACGATCTATATTGAGAAAACAAAATTTAAAAAAGACAGATTGATCCCTATACCCAAAGCCGTAGCTGATGGAATAAACAGCCTGCTAAACGTTCGCCAATTGTTTCTTGATAAAGAGGAGAATCCTTTACTGCTGGTAAAAGGTAATCAAACAAAATTATCAAAAAATTATATGTTTCTAAGGTTTAAAAAAGTTATCAAATATATCAACCTTGATCAACCACGAAAAGTAATAGGGACGACTAATTTTTGTGGCCCTTCACACCATAGTCTGCGACATTATGCCGAGTTTCTGATTATGCCGAGTAATATCCCTCACACTGGCGGATCTCTTGCTGTCTGGCGCTTTTGACTCGGCATAATCAGAGACTTTTAAGAAAGGCTAAAAGTTTGTCGTCTGGCTGATATCGCCCTGGTTTCACATTTACAGGTGTTGTTTTAGCCAGAGCTTTTTCTTTCATTTTCATATCGGCTTGTACATAAACTTGTGTCGTCTCAGGGGACTCATGTCCAAGCCATAGTGCGATCACAGTAATATCTACCCCATGTTGAAGTAATTCCATAGCAGTTGTGTGCCTGAGCACATGAGGAGAGATGCGTTTTTTTTGAATAGACTGGCATCTTTGGCTGGCCACTGCCACATGTTTAGCCAGCAGATATCCCACCCCATCTCTACTAAGAAAGCCGCCACGGGCATTAGGGAATAGAGGGGCATCCAGCTGGTCAGAGCGTTCTTTCAACCAACGGCGCAATGCCGCTACCAATTCTTTGCGAAGGGGAGTACAACGATCTTTACGCCCCTTACCTTTGCATCGAACGTGGGCTCCGCTATCCAGTACAATGTCTTTACAAGTGAGTCCGATCAGTTCAGAGACACGTAAGCCGGTTTGAATTGTTAAATACAAAAGTGTGCTGTCTCGACGTCCGTTCCATGTACTTTGATCAGGTGCAGCCAACAAAGCTTCTATCTCAGGCTTGGTTAAAAAATCGATTGGTTTACGCTCATACTTTTTTGTCGGTATTGCCAATACACGCTGTATCAATGCACTGTGAATTGGGTCCCGCAATGCAATGTATTTGAAAAACGAATGAATCGCAGCCAATCTGACATTTCTACTACGAGCACAGTTGCCACGGTCATTTTCAATATGGTTAAGAAAAGCGCCGATAAAAGCTGCATCTAAATCTTCAATTAATAGAGTCGATGGTTCTTTATTTAAACGCTGCTTAGCAAATTTGAATAGCAAACAGAAAGAATCACGGTAACTGGCAATGGTATTCGGGCTCACCTGACGCTGCCGCATCAGGCGGTCTGTGAAAAATGCCTCTATCAATACTGGAAAATTGTTGTTGATTTTCATGGCAACATTCCTTTTTATATTTGTTCCAAACGCATAGCGGCCATGTGCATTAGTTCAGGCACCGCTGATAGATACCAATAGGTATCGGTCACGTGTGCATGGCCGAGATAGGTACTAAGTTCCGGCATATGTTGATCAACATTCATATCGTTACGGTACCAAGCCAACAGCGTCCTGGTAGCGAAGCTGTGCCGAAAATCCATGAGGCGTGGTCCATGACTGTCATGTGGACCTCGCAATCCAATCTGTCGTGACAATTTGACAAACGTATTGCGCACCGTCCATTTTGTTAGGCGGGTACCTTGTTCAGAGATAAGAAAGCTATCAGTTTTCGGTTTTGGAAAGATTTTATCACGCAAGCTATCATACTGCTGTAATATTTTCTGAGTGGATGTATGGACCGGAACAAATCTCGACTTGCCAAATTTTGATAGCTGAACAAGGAGAATACCATTGATTAGATCAACATCTTTTCGGTTAAGACCGATTGGCTCACTTATTCGCATACCGGTAGCCGCAAGCAACCCCAAAACCGTGCTATACGTAGTTGCTCGCCAACCCAGAGGAGACCGGAGTTGTCGAGCGGCTGTAATCAGACTGTCAACCTCATCGGTGCTATAAATATATGGTGGTCTTCGATGATAACGATATGGAAGTAGTTCTTGTGAAGGAACCTCGGTTCGGGGGTCCATCACGCTTTGATACTTTGCAAACCCCCGCACGATACCAAGTCGCTTTGCCGAATGTGCCGTTTGACAACCTGTCGACTGTGTTGCCCATCGCAGCGCTAACTCTGTTGTGATGAACGATACCCCTTCTTTCTCAGTGAAAAAAACGAAGTCGTGTAGTAATTTACCGGCCGCCTCAAGTTTGAAGCCCAGTTTCCGACGTATAGCCAGATATTCATCCAGAGATTTTTGTAATTCATTCATATATCACCTCCTGGCCAAGGCTGAGTGAGAGCGTTTAGTGCTACAAAGTCGACCTTCGCATAGATTTGAGTGGTATTCAGTTTTTGGTGCCTTAGAATTTTTCCAATTTCCGCCAGTGAAGCGCCCCCACGAAGCATATTAGTTGCTAAAGAATGTCTCAGTAAATGTGATCCCTTAAAGGCTGGATTAAGTTCAGCCCGAGCAAGAGCCCGTCGAACGATATTACATATGGCTACTGAACTTGAAAACCCTTTATGCGGTGCTTTTATACGGATAAAAATTCTGCGTGATGGACATTGAGGCCTTCCGTGTCTTAGATACTTGACAAGGGCTTCGCCTACATCTTGTGGAATTGGTAGCCTCTCCTGCCGATTGCTCTTGCCACATACGATAACTTCACCTACCTCCCAATTGATGTCATCCAGTGCCATATGAACCACATCCCCGGCACGCAAACCGAGTCGTGCCAACAGGAGTAAGATTGCATAATCGCGCTGACCCATGAGTGTGTTTTGGTTGCAGCACCTTAATAGACGTTCGACTTGCTCCGATTCCAGGAACTTGGGCAATCCTGTAAAACACCGGTTTGCTACTGTAAGGGCGGATGGGGAAAGATCGATAGTGGTTTCTCCTTGCTGGTAAAGAAAACGGAAGAAGCTCCGTAGTGAGCATACGATGAGTTGAGCGCGTTTAGCGCTGAGGGCTTCTGTATTGCAAAGAATAAAGCTCACTATATCATTCGGGCGCAGGTTGTTTAGCACGATGGGTTCAGCACCAAACTGATTAATGAGAAATTGTCCAGCTATTGGCAGATAGGTGTCTATCGTGGCCTGTTTGAGACCACGCTCTTGAGCGAGATATTCTGTGAAGTTATTTTCGATGAGTCTACGTTTGCAATCATCATCAACCTGGACGGAGTCTGTAACGACACCGCTATTACGCAAATGCTTGAGCAACTGTCGTACAGTTGAAAACTCAATTTTGAATATTGAACCTCTGCGACCCTTGTACAAAAGGAATTTGTTTAGCGTTATCTCATCCAGATCTGTGGCGGTCAACCTCTGTTGGTCTAACCACCAGCTAAGGTCAGCTACTATTCTAATTTTATGTTTCGCCGTTTTCGTTTTGTAGCCTTGCACTATAAGGATCTGAGCAAAGCTGTCGATGTGACTACCTAATGGGCCGAAATGCAGCCGTTTCAATACCTTTGGATGTGAAAAAAACTGATCGAGCATGTCTGTCTCCTCCTTATTAGGTTAAAAATTTAATAAGGAAAGAACAGCAGGATTATGCCGAGTAATCAAGCATCTTTTTATGGCGTTAACTAAGAAAGGTCAGGATTTCTATCGAAGACTGGTAAGCAACTCGGCATAATCAGGAGCTCAGCATAATGTCGCTTATGCCGAGCTCGACATAAGCGACATTCATTCGCTGTGAATACACTAAAACGCATAAAACTGCAGGGTAAATCTCCTCAAAATGCTTTACCGGTACTGGCCGCTTACATGGGACACAGCGAGTACAGATACACCACCAAATACCTGAAAGTCCTGGATGCAGAACATCGCCGCCAGATGTTTGATTTTTCAATGTCAATGCATGAGGCCATATGAGATTATCAAGTTGCCTACTTCAATATTTTAATCAATACTTGCCCCAGATAAAAGGCACAAGTGAACAAAGCATTAAAGCATACCGGCAAACGTTCTCTTTGTTTTTGTGTTTCCTGGGCAACTACCACTCAATCAAAATAAAATCTTTAAAAATAGAGCATCTGTCAGCAGATGCCATACTGTCTTTTTTGCATCACCTGGAGACCCATAGGAAAAATTCGGTTCAAACCCGCAATAATCGCCTTGCCGTCATTAAATCGTTGGCAAAAATGATCAGGTTTATGCATCCGGATAAAAAACATATTGCAGAGGTCATTCTGAACATCCCGCAAAAAAGGGCTCAAAAAAAAATAATGGGTTTTTTATATCCGGAAGAGATCCTGAAAGTCTTTAAAGAAGTGGACCTTAAAAAAAAGGAAGGGGTGAGAGATTTTACCATCCTAAATCTTCTTTATGACTCTGGTGCCCGGGCCACTGAGATCGCAACGCTTAATTTTGATTATTTTGATCCTCGAAACAAAACCATCGCATTTTTGGGCAAGGGGAACCGATACCGGTTGATGAATCTCTGCCCGGAAACAGCCTCTTTAATCACAAACTATATTTTAAACTACCGTATTGATCCGATTCCTTTATTTGGCCACCGGTTATTTATCAACCAGCGAAAAAGAGAGTTAACAAGGCACGGTATTAATAAAATTTGCAGGAAATATTTAGCAAAAGCATTGCCGTCAAAGCGCCTCAAAGGACTGAGCCCTGCACATTGCTTCAGGCATTCATGCGCTATGAAGATGCTTATTTTAGACGATCCTGTGTCTGATATAAAAAATCGCCTTGGACATAAAAATGTAGGATCCACCATGGATTATTTGCACATTGATCTGTCGAGAAAACGGGATATCCAAAAAAAATTTATTGAATACACACAGTCAAAAATAACACATGATAAGAAAATAGATGAATTAATAGATTGGAAAAACAATAAGGAAACGCTTACCTGGCTTGACAGCCTTTAACCATTGGAACTGCCTGTGCCAGACACAGTGAGGTATGCAAAGAGGCAAAATGTTATGTTACCAGTTTTTTTAAGAATTTTTAAAATGTGTTCTAAGATACTGAATTTATTAGCAATATAGATTTACAAACGGAAAATTAAATTTTGCTATTATTTTAGAGGGTTAGACCCACTCGCAACATAACTCCAATATAACGTAACGGGATTTTGATTCATTCGGTAATTCGGTTTCCCATATAGATGAATTTCACATCAGAGACTGAAAATCTTGTTTATACAAGATGTGGTATTATGGAAATTTTTTAAAAGCCAGGACTGGTGGATGAAGCGCTCGTAAATTTATAGAATTTGACTCGTGAGTTTTTATACCGGTACTCACTATAGAAAATTGTCCAATTATACTATTTTTTTTCAACCCATTTAAAGTGCCCCCCTTTTGCGGCTTGTCCCATTTTTGCGACAAACCGCAAAGGATATTAAAATAATTATATAAATTCAAATGGTTAAAAAATAATCATCATAAATGTGCTCCATATTTTTAAAGTTAATTCGCAAAAGTAGGATAATATGACTTTTATAACCAACTGAAATACAAGCATTTTTACTTTTTTATTACCGGCACAAAACTTGTATCATCTATATCTAAAATTAATAAATATTTTAATTCTGTAATAAAGGAGAACTTAAAATGGAACAGATTATCACAGTTATCAAAGACGGCAAAAAGACCACACGACTGGGTAGAGATGCCGCTATCTGCTTGAAAAAATAAAACTGAGTCAACAGAATTCTAAGTACAGGACGTTCACAGAGGACGTAATCAGAAAATTTTATATGGCCACGGTCAAAGAAAACGTGTAGTTTAGATCTGCTAAGTTTCAATTTTGTTAATAGTAGACTCCAAATATTTATAGGCCTAATCTAAAACAAAAATGATATTGGAAAAATTATGAAAAGGAAAAATTTAATCATAAAAAAAAGATAACAGTGGGGTTAGTATTTACGCCTCCGAAAGCTGAGTTAGTGCACCTGCACTAAAATAAAAAATAGTTCCCAAATTGATATTTATTGGACTTTTAAGGAGATGACTGATGAAAGGTAAAGATTTTGTTGCGTCAGAGTGGTATAAAAAAGCGAAAGACCCTAAAAATCAAGAACAGCTTAACGGAAATTATCATAAATGGAAAAAACGTGTTTCAAATATTGGGATAATAGACAAAGCTGCACAACTCTGGAATTATTTTTGTTCAAATAAAACATCTCCCATGGATAAAATTTTAGTTACAGCCGCTTTGATTTATATCATTTCGCCTTTGGATTTAATTCCGGACGTTATTCCTGTTGTCGGTTGGTTAGACGATCTCGGTGTCGCAGGTTTTGCATTAAGGCATTTAAATAACAAACTGACAGAATTAGCCCTTGAAGAAGAAATAGAAGGAACTAGCGAACATATTCAAAATGATATAGGAACAATAGAAGGCCAATCCTCTTTCGAAATATCAAAATATAATATTGAAACAGATTATAAACTTTCAAGTGTTGAAAATATTGCGATGGCTTTAAACGCAGACACCGTAATCGAGGTGATTAACGACATCAAAAAAAGCCATTTTGATTTTAGCTCAAATCTTATTTTTGTAGGAAGATACGATACGGGTAAGACAACCTTAATTAATGCGTTATTGGGAAAAGAGTGGTTGGCAACATCAAAGGTTCCAACCACAAAGACACTGACCTATGTATTTCGAGGTCACCAAAATGCGGCCTATATTGAAGATGTGGGAGGCAGCATATCTGAATATCGTGATTTGAATTTTTTAAAAAATCATAAAGCTGAAGAGTTGAAAAATGCAAATAAAATTGCTCTGCAAGTCAATACCATGGGGTGTTTACCAAACAACGTTCGTATCATCGATACCCCAGGCCTGGAAGATCCTGATATAAATATTTCGGAAATCGCTTATGAAATTGTTCCCAATGCGGATGCAGTAATTTTTGTATTGGATTACCTCTATGCTGCCAGTGAGAAAAACTTACAATTTTTACGTGCGCTTATGACGGAGGATAAACATAGGAAACTGTTTGTTGTCGTCAATAAAGTGGATGAAATATCAGAATCAGATCTAAATTCCAAAAAAAATGAAATCCAGAAAATGTTTGATATGGCCGGGGTTCCCAATGCAAATATTTTTCCATTATCCGCTAAAATGGCGATCAATAATCCAGAACTCCCAGAATTTCAAAAATTCAAAAATTCTTTGTTGGAATTCATATCAAATGAGCATTTGGCAGAGAGAAAAAGACTAATTGAGCTAAAGGAAAACGGGGTTTTAAACAATATAGAAGTGATGTGTAACAATAGTATCCAATTTGCCGAGGCAAAGAATGCGAATATGAAAATAGATAAAGAAAAAATTCAAAAAAATAAGAAGGAAATAAAAAAAATATTTGATAGGAAGAAAGAGAAGGTGTCTCGAAAAATTCAGTCCTGTCAAATTAAATTCCAGAAAAGTTTTGAGGATTTTTTGAGCTCTTTGAATGTGAAAATTGATTCTCAGATTGACGCTGCAAGTTTAACTGAATTAAAAAATTCAGAAATGATTGCCGAATTGGTGAAAGCCCAGATAAAAGAGTTCATCGAGAGAGAAAAGACGGCGATTCAAAATGAGCTTCAAACAGAAATAGGCATGATTTCAGAAAGATTAAATATTGAGTTAGGAAATACGTATATCCCGTTGAATGGAAGTGCTCCACCAAACTGGCTACAGGAAAATAAAGAGATAATTGTCCCTGCAGTGATTGTATGTTCTTTCCCGTTTATGGGATTGTTGTCATGGGTGTCCATTGCTATTTTGGGTATGCTGGGCAGAGCCCCTATTGAGGCCTTAATGGAAGCAGTTGGCGTGAAATTCGGGATTTCTAAAATCAGAGAGCAGTTGAAAACAGAAATAGGGGATATAATTCCAAAATTAAAAGATCAATTTTTAGAGCAGATTGAAACCATTTTTGGAGAGATAGCCTCGGAATACGATACCCAGGTTGAAAAAGAAAAAAATAATTTTATTGAAACGAATTTTATTGAAAAGGAAATCGATTTTTCTGAAATTGAAACCTACAACGAATATCTCTCAGAAATTAAAAAGATAAAAGACGGCAAGGAGGCGTAACCATGTTTGATGATTTATCTTTGGTTCAAAAATGTGCAATTGATCATTTAAATAATGCGATTCATTTTGCGAAGAAATTGGAAAATACAAGGATAGAAAATGAATTAACGGCATTGGCAGAGAAATTGAAAACGCTCCGGTATTCAATCGCAATAATCGGACACATGAATAGAGGAAAATCAACATTATTAAATGTCCTTTTGGGTCGAGATAATGACGATATCTCGCCTGTGGCAGGAAACGTCTGCACGGCTTCCATAATAAAGTATATTGATTTATCCGCCTCTGTTGACCACGATGAAGAAGTCGCCTTAATCTATTTCGAAGAGGGTAGAACCACCACCAAGGTTCCCTTTGAAGAAATTAATCAGTATATTACAGAAAGAGAAAATCCAGCAAATAGGAAGGGTGTGAAAATGGTAGAGGTGTATGGTAACTTTCCTCTCTTAAATGAACTCGTGATACTAATAGACACGCCTGGAAAAGGAACGATCTATGGTCACCATGACACTCTGGTTCGTGAGGTCTTGCCGATCGTTGATGCGATCATTCAACCCATAGCAGGGGACCTTCCTCTGGAAAGTGACGAAGTAGAATTTTTAAAAGAGATATCTTCACTGAACAAAGATAAAATATTTTTTGTCATTACAAAATGGGACGAGGTGGAAGAGGAAGACAAAAAGGATGTTAAGGATTTTATCAGAGACCACATCAATAAAATCGGGTTTAACAGTGAAAAACTGTATCTTACGTCAGCCAGGGATGTTTTTTTGGCTTTGACAAAAAATGAAACTGAAAATATTGATGGTTTAATGGAAGAATCAGGGGTTAAAGCGTTAGAATCAGCATTGGAAAACTTCATTGCAACAAAATCAAAAAAAAATATATTGTACGCTCAAGTTAAAGCATACCTGGACCGTATTGGCGGCTTTGGAAGATCATCAATCGTGCAGATAGATGCTGATCTAGAAAACTGCAAGTGTAATCTTGAAGCGCTTGAAGAAGAAGAGAGGCAATTAAAAGAAGATGGAATCAAATTTAAATCTGAATGTGAAAAGAAAAGCAAGGCCTTTATTCAATTACAATTGAAATCATTTACAAAATTTTCTCGCCAAATGGAAAGAAAAGGAGACAAGATTGCAGACAGACTGATGGATAAAATTGAAAGAAATAAACATTTATTTGATAATATAAAAATGTCTTTCAAATTATCGGAATCCGTTAGCAGGGAATGTTATATGGAAGCGGAATCCCTGCTATTTGACTTGGAAAATGAATTAAACCAGGCAAGTAAAGATTTTCACAAAGAAATTGTTTCAGATTTTGACCTTTATCTGCGCAAACAAAAAGCAAGAGATATCGTTGCTCCCGCCAGTTCTTCCATGGCTGCAGCCCTGGTCGGCGGAACCGGAATATTGGGGTCGACGGCAATCCTTTCGGCTGCAGCATCTGTTCCTGCGGCATTTAGCTCGTTCTCAACCGCATTGGTGTCATGGCAGGGTGCAGCATCCTCTGTTGGGGCTGTCCAAGGGGCATGGGCATGGTTTTGGGGGAGTAGTTCAACAGCAGCGACGTCTTCCCTTCTGGCTGCTAAGTCATCAGTTGTGGCATCCTCAATGGTGCTGGCTACTTCTGTTGTGGGATCCATAGCCACTGGCGGGATAGCAATAGCCGCCTTTGTTGCTGCTAAAAAAATGTCAACCATAGGGATACAAAAACTCAACTTAGGAAAAATTCAGGGGATTATCGATTCCACGTTGATGGAGATGGTTGTTTCATTGGAAGAAAAAACAAAAAAACAATATGAATATGTTCAATATGATTTTAAAGAGTTTATGGAAGAGGTTATTTCTAAAAACGAAGAACGACTGGCACAGATAAAAGAGGAAATCCAGAATGCAGATCCTTTGCTGGAAGTTCGAAGAATTGAAGAAAAACAAATGGCGCTTGATTTGATTGAAAGAAATGAGGACCTTAAAACAAAAATGTATGCATTAAATTAACTAATTATTAGTACTTATTTATACTTGGAGTATTTATGGACCTGAAAGAATTGTTGCCAAAGGCCATCGCACATTTTCATGAACTGGTCGCATATTCAATAAAAGAATCTGAAAAAGAAAGTTGTAAAATTAGCGAGGGGCTTTTAGAACAATTGGAGGATATAAGGGATAATATCAAAAGAATCAGACATGCAACAAATGCACAAAAAGAACACTCAATTAAAATAGGATTATTTGGTTCCACAAACCGGGGCAAATCATCCTTGATAAATGTGTTAGCCGGGGTTAAGATTTTGCCGGAAAAGCCAATTCCAGGATGGACAAGGGCATCCATCGAATTGGAACATTCTGAAGTTCATAATTACTTTGAAATTACTGTCACGGAAGATGATGATCGCTTCGAGAGGAAGCAGTTTCACAGTGTGAAAGAGAGCTACGATCACCTGCTATTATTTTCCGGAACAAGTCAGCAAACAAATCCAAAAAAAATTAAGGTATTCGGGCCTTTCAATAGTTCAAAAATTTTAAAGGCCGGTCGTATTTTGGTAGATACCCCTGGTGTTGAAAAATCCTTTGACAGAAGGGACGTTCAAGATTTAAAGGAAGGAAACACTGACAAAGTATCAATTGACACCCGACAAGCATTAAAAACCTTGAATTCAACCCATGCCGTCATTTTTTGTCTGAGGGCTGATCAATTAGGCAATGCAAGTGATGATGAGTTCTATTTAAAGCATTTAAGAAAAAGACTTCCGTTGAATGTCATCGGGTTTAGAGATAAGGTACCTGAAATCGTTGATAAGGAGTTGGAAGAAGATGCTAAAATGAAATATCGTACAAGCAATAAAAAATTTTTTGTCATTTCAGCAAAGGAGGAAATGACAAAAATCCGAGAAATACAACAAAGTTCAAATAAAAAAACAGAAGAGAAAAATAGTAACTTGGAACGGCTTATTGTGGGCATCAATAAGCACATAAATAGATTGGAAAACGGCGATGAGATAGCCGAATTTTTTATTGATTATAATAAAATAATCTCAGATTTATCTTTAGGCATTCAGCCTCATAAAATTCGTAAAATCGAATTTATTAATTTAATAGAACAATTGGAAGAAATTGCGAGCTTCGATAAAATTCATTGGCCTTCAAAGATATTAAAAAATAACAATTGGCGTTTGAGGTAAATTAAAATGGGAAAAAGTATTGTTGAGCTTTTTAAAAGAATTGTTGAGCTTTTTAAAAGAATCTTGGAAAGGAAAAAAGAAAAACGAGAGGCAGGAAATAAAATTATCATTATAGGATTGCCAAATTCAGGGAAGACGGTCTTCTTTTTTACAATGATAATCCAACTTCAAAAAGAATTTAATTTACCTTCTATCAAATATACAATCAGAAGTTGTAATAGAGATGGTTCAAACCTGGGAAGTGAATTTCATAAAACGATTCAAAGAGGTGTCTGGCCAGTTAAAACCACAACCACAACCAATGAACACACTACATTTTCATATCAGATAATAAGTGAGAATGCATTTTTTCAAAACATAAAAACAATCGATTACACGGACTATCCAGGAGAGGTATATCGAGTTGCATTAGCAGATCCGAGCACGGTCGAAGATCATTTATTGAAAGAATTTGAAAATGATGCAGCAAAAATTATGTTGGAAATTGTCAAGGCTTATGGCGTTTTTATTCTTGTGGATGCGGTTGAATTACTTGAAGAAAAAAATTCTACATTCAACAATATTGTCTATGGACTATCAGATATTCTTTCCAATTCCAAGGTAAAACGGGTTGCCTTAATTTTTACGAAGACTGATTTATGTCCGTCAAAAACTAAAGAGGATTTGATTGAAAGTTTAAACAATCAAAACTGTGATACGCTTCTTCAATTAAAGAAGGTAAAACATTTCGAAAGCTTTATGGTTTCTGCAGTGGAAACCGAAGTGAATCTGAAAGGGATAAGGGTACCCATTCAAAACTATTCACCAGGGAAACATTCAAAGGGATTATTGGAAGCCATTAAATGGATGTTGGACTTAAAGGGAATTACGATAAAACCAATTCCCTGCGAACAATGTGATGGAACAGGAAAAGTTGATCAAGACTGTGAGGACATACCTGCTCTGGAACAGGTGAAATAAGAGACCGGAAAACAGCCTATGTGATGAAAACTGACTGTAAAAGTTGCGATGGAATGGGTAAAATTTACACAAAAAGAATTTGTTACTGTTGTAACGGAACTGGAATAATTTCCAGATCTTGCGACAAATGTGATGGCACAGGGGAGAATAAAAAATATTGGTAAATCACATGTCATGCCAAGGTGAAAAAGAAAACTTTGAATATATCATTTCGGATGGTCAGGATCCATCAGGAAATCCTGTATATATCCACTCCGCATTTATTTCTGAGGCATTTAAGAAGAAATATCTCGGGAGTAAAACTCTATTCAAAGCAAAACTAAGAGCATTAAAAAAAAAATATGATTTAAGCGATTCAAATTATTGGATGGATTGTTTCTATGATGAATCCCATAGAATCCTTATTGGAAGTATTCCTATTGAGGAAACCGGTGTACGGGGGCACACTTTCTACTACGGGATATTGATACCGGCGTATTTTTTTGAAAAACCAGGGAGAATTGATGTTGTAATAAAAATCGAAAAAGTGTTGAATAAATATAGCATTTATAAGTTTTTAAATTCTAATCTTGAAAAGGTTCATATTCCTTTCCATCATTACATCTGTAATATGTATAATAAAAATAGCAAGAGCTATTTAATTAAAAAAAATGATGAAGAATTTCAAGTTGAAGAGCTGGCTGTTGAAATAAAAAATGATGTGTCGAAAATTAAAAAAGACACAAAAGGATTACCCCGTAATAGGAAGGCACAAAATAGAATGGATACTAAAATAACAGGAGTGCGTTTTAAAAAAAAAATTTTTATCGTTCCAGTTGTATTTTTATGTCTTGTTTTTTTGTTTAATGCCTTTAGGGACCAGCAAGCATCAAACGATTCAGGAAAGGAAAATTTAGAACGGTCTATAAGGCTTCTGATATATAATTTACCAGGTCATCAAAAAGAATCTCCAAAAGATGAACTTGAAAATATAAAATATGTTGGAGAAAAAAATGATAACCTGCTTGATTCACTATGCAAAAATGAACGAGAGGCAATATTAAAAATAGCAAAAAATGAAAAATATAAGTATCTATGGAAGCCACCGAAGATAAGAACCAAAAGAAGAAAAAATGATTGCACAACGCCCATGGATGTAGATATCTATGGATATAAAACGTTTAAAGAAATCTGTGTTTTTCATCACTCTGGTCAAGCAAATGCGATCAGCATTCAAAAAATTGATGTCAATAGCATGGATAGTTTGAATGATGTGTTTAAAAGCAACAATCATAATTTGTCTGCTATATTATTATTGGGGAAAAAACAAGCTGCCATGAAAAGCAAAGCAATAGCAATAGCAAAAGAACAAGTTAAGAACAAAGAAACGATACAAAAAAAATTCGTTAAGAACAAAGAGTCGATACAAGAAAAACCGCCTAAAAAAAATAACATTATTCAAAGGGAAAAAATATTTCAAGGAGGGAAATAATCAATGGGACCAATTTCAGAAAAACTCAGATGAAATTATTTGATAAAATTGAAACAGGCAATGGAACAACCACAGTTATTTATTTTTTATAATGAGAGTGCTATCAGAAGTGATAAAATGACAATAAAAACACCACCAGACAACGTTCTGGATAAGATTCTAAAAATTATAAGAAAAAAAAGAAAACTTATAATTCCTGAAGAAACTGGGCAGACTGATAAGAAGCTTGGTCCATATGTAACTACTAAAGCGAGGAAAGAATCTTTTTGGAGAGCTCTGTTTCGAGATAGGCATTAATCAAAAAATTTAGTTGAACATCCACAATTAAAGACTCAGTCCAGATAAAATTCGGGCACCCCCACATATAGTATATGGGGCTTTTTCAACCTTGCGATTTTTATTCAACTATATAAGCTATGGGCATCATCCCCAGCCATTTTCCCAGAGTGTTTTTTATAATATATAGAATTGAAAATTCGAACTTGGTAAAATATTATCCGAGTTTAAGGACGTCCAAGGCTGGATACTAAACCTAATTTTCAAGAGGGAAAAATCCTGTGGACTATCCCTGTAATTGGTCGCTTGCTTTGTATTTTTCAAACCACAATATCTTGTATACCACAATCTTCAATCCAACTGGTATGAAAATCAACATAATAATCGGGAATTAACATTCCCGGATAGGAATTGCCCAGAGGAAGGGTAATAACATTGGGATGGTCTATGTAGATCTTTTCGGTACCACATCAGAAAAGGATTTTGTTGCTAAGGCTTTCCAGAAATTAGGATCATTAGAATCTAATATGGAAAAGATGCTTAATATTCTTAAAAAGGCTGCGAAAAGTTTTTCTGTCCAATTTGGAGTTGACCCTTTTACCAACCAGCCAATTATCACTCCGGTTCCAGTATCAAATTCTGAAAATGATGATGGTCTTCCTTTGAAGAATCTGATGGACATCTTTGAAAGATTTTCTAAAGATCGAAGATTAGTGGTTGTTTTTGATGAGTTTCAGGATGTGACTGAATATGCGGGTTCTGATTCTTTTGAAAAACGCCTCAGAGGTTTTATCCAGACGCATAAAAATATCTGTTATATTTTCTCTGGAAGTCGAAAGCATATTATTACAGCTATGTTCCAATCTAATGCCCGGGCTTTTTATAACCAGGCCGCAAGTTTCTCTTTAAAAGAGATTAGCTCAAAACATTATGTTGCCTGGTTAAAAAAGCTGTTTGCCGGTGGCAAAAACAAAATGACCACCAATGACCTCATGCTGATTGTTAATCGATTTGAAAATCATCCGATGTATATCCAATTTTTTTGTTATTTTTTATACGAGGAACTTCAACATTCCCCTTGGGATGAGTCTTTAATGGAAAAGATAGAAGATTCGATACTCAAAAACAAAAAAGCGGAGTTCCAGGTGTTATGGGGGAGCCTCCCAAAAAATCAAAGAAAAACATTGAAGTTAGTGATTATTAAACATGGCAAAGGCTTGTTCGCAGGGGATATGTCAAGATTGGTTGAGATTAAAACAGCTTCTATTGTGAGCCAATGCTTAAAGGCCCTTTGTGAGAAAGATGTTTTGATCAAAGAAGATAAATACGTATTCCAGGATCTTCTTTTTCAGCGATGGCTGGCCCGAAAGTTATAAATTCTAAACATGAAGATCGCTTAAAGACTCTTCACAAGGCCTTGATGACCGGATACAGGAACCCGGATATGCTACCGAGTATTTAAATGAAGCCCTAAAAGAAGGTTCCCAGGAAATATTCATGTTGGCGTTGAGGGATGTGGCAAAGGCAAAAGGGATCTCTCATATTGCCAAACAAGCGAATCTTAGGAACGGAGATGAAATAAGTTGAGCAGAAATAGTGCAGGCCAATCTATAAAATCTGGTGGCCCATATTCTTACGGGCAATCGACCGGATATCAACTGGTGCAAAGGGCGTTTGCTGGAACTGCCCGGTACAAATTACGGGAATGCATTTCATTCAGGTTCAATGATCGCGGGTGATTTTTTGCTCACCGGCGATATTCATCCCAATAAAGAACTCCCGGAAACAGATGAAATGGCAGTGCTTGCCTGGGCCCTGACCAACCCCTGGGCCTTTTTGCTCACGGCCCTGGTCTATGCCCAGGACAGTTGGGCCGCAGAACAGCGGGGGGGGATATTGCTGGAACTTCCCGGCGGGCAGAACCCTTTTTCACCCACCCAGATTCAGCTCCTTGTGGTGGGCAGTGATGAAAATGAGGTGTTGTGCGGTACCCTGGCCGGGTTGATCCTTCGTTTTCTGGAGAGCCGGGCCATTTCTCTTTTCTTTGAAACGCCTTCGGCCGGTGAGCTGGACAGCCGTTTGGGGTGTGTGGTGCAGGCATTGTTGACAAAGCGGGTGTGGCGGTACTACGACGGTTTGTCCGGTGACCAGGGGTATTATAGAATCGATCCTGATTTTGCGGATCTTTGTTACCGGCGTCTGGGCAGCAGGATCTTCCAGCGCCATGGCAGAACGATTTGGCAGGACTTTAGAATCCTGGCAGAAGAGTGGCGGCGGGAAAAAACAGGTGGGGTTGTGAGCGAGCGAACGTTAACCTTGATCAGAGGCGGTACAATATGAACGACAAGATAGAAGAGGCTGCGGTTTCCTATGAATCAATTGATTTTGCCATTAACCTGCATAACTGGGCAGCAACCGGTGTGTCGGATTATCCACCCCGTGATCCCCTTGTGGGGCAGAGCCGTTTCTTTCATCAATACCGCCAGTTTATCCGCACCGTTGACCAGGACGCAGACAACTTTGCCCATGTCTTTGCCGTCAAAACCACACTGGCTGTAATAGAACAACCGCCGATAACTCACTGTCACCTAACCTATCCTTTTACTGCGCAGTTCGCCGAACATCTGCGGTTTATCGCCGGGTAGCCGGGGGCTGTTGCCAGCCCCAAGCCCCCTAAGAACCGGACATGAGACTTTCACCTCATCCGGCTCAAGCATTGATAAGGCGTGTTGCCACACCCA
>Ga0307929_1000353_pt1 | contig 46846 bp, 32 predicted proteins | sample AceLakmetage1330_FD_203160 | JGI IMG/M metagenome (GOLD analysis project Ga0307929, IMG submission 203160) | Saline water microbial communities from Ace Lake, Antarctica - #1330 | ecosystem: Environmental > Aquatic > Non-marine Saline and Alkaline > Saline | place: Antarctica: Ace Lake... | reverse complement strand
TTGACAACCCCAGTTCCGCCAACCGATGCATACGCACCGGACTCCTCTTGCTGTCCAAATCCTCCGAGCGTTTCCTCGCGACAGGATCAGACCCCCGGCATTGCCGCCTATTTGGAACCGCTGCCCAATGCCCCTCCATGCTTGACACCTTTCCACGCATGCTTAACATGCCAACATGCGTTTTGCCATTGTCTCCGATATTCACGCCAATCTACAGGCCTGGAAGGTTGTTCTGCTCGACATCGGGAGTTCCCATGTCGACCAGATTATCTGCCTTGGCGATATCGTCGGCTATGGCCCAAACCCAACCGAGGTGCTTGAGTCCGTCTACAAGCACGCGCATCACGTCGTGCTTGGCAATCACGATGCCGCGGTGTGCGGCAAGCTCAACGAGGACCTTTTCAATGATGCAGCCGCCGGGATTGTTCGATGGACACGGGCGCAGCTGAATCCTGATGCCATGCATTTTCTTAAGAGCCTGCCACTCACGCTCAACGGCGACGGGTTTCGTTGCAGTCACGGGGACTTCTCAGCGCCCGCCGCGTTTAGATACGTGATTGATCCCGACGACGCCACACCCTCCTGGGATGCCGTTGACGAGCCCCTGCTGTTTGTCGGGCATTCTCATGAACCGGGGATCTTTGTGCGTGGTGCCAGCGGCACATCACACCGCGTCCCCCCTCAAGATTTCACACTGGAACCCGGCAAACGCTTTCTCGTCAACGTGGGGTCAGCAGGACAACCTCGCGATGGTGATGCGCGGGCGTGCTACTGCATCTACGATACGGACGAGAAGTCTGTCTACTGGCGGCGAATTCCGTTCGATCTCGATGATTACCGACGCAACCTTGAAGCCGCCGGGATTGACCCAGCAGCAAGCTACTTTCTGAAAGCCGATCCGCTCAAGAAAACGCCGCCCGTGCGCGATATGCTCTCGTTCCGGCCACCGGAGCATGTGGGCGAGCATGCGCGCAACGTGGTTGAAGTGGCGGAAATCGCACTGCTGAACCGAGTCGTGACACGATGGAAACGGTTCACGGCACTTTCAGTTTCCGGCATCATACTCACCGGAGCCCTGACAGTAGGCATTGCTTACCGACGGCATACGCGATCCCTGACGCTCACACCCGCGAACTTTGCCGTAATCGAAACAATTGTATCCTCGGAAGCCTTCAATCTGTTGGTGTTCCCCGGAAGTGACACCGCTACGCCGGCGCCCATCGCTGGGTGGGAGATACACCTGGGAAACCGTCGGGCACAGCGGGTCCTGTGGAATGCCTCCGCCACCCCTCCGCAGTTTATCCTGGAGTCCAACGGTGCGGATGATGACCTGCGCGTGGAATCGCCCCCCATTGAAGTGGAACCGGGAATGCGTTTCTGTCTGCAGGCAATGTTCCGACTCTCGCCGGGACTCTCCGGCACCATCAGTACCGACGTCACCCTTTGGAAAGCCGACACCGGCACCACCGTCACACGCGTCGATCACTTTGCAGGGAAAGCACCGAACCTACGGCGTAAGGACGGTTGGCTGCAGGCCAAGGAGACCTTCGAGATCCCTGCCGCCGGGATGCGCCTCACCGCGGCACTGGCCGGAAGCTTCAACGGCACGATTGAGGTCAAAGACATTACCATGACCCGAGTCGAGTAGAATTCCTAGCTGACCGGCGGCGATGTTTCGCCATGTCTTCTGGATCGGACCGTTTGCTTTGAGATCTGCTATGAGAAGGTAGAGAAGCTTCTAAACATCAGAGGGAAGCTTGCGCAGCACTCGATCCACCTTCCGCTTGATCCTGATCTCATACTCCATGATGGTGATAATATAACCGCATCAAACTTATGATTCGAGTCATATCTCAGAAGTGTGGGACCTGGTGTCAGCCCTTCATAATAAACATTGCTAATATATCAACGCGCTTGCTCAACGCGTTCTGTCAGGCGGTCGAGGAAACACATGTAGTCGGAATCATCCTTGAACAATAAGGTCTATTTCGTCTGCCAATCGCCCGCCATCCGATAGGTCACGTGGCAGATTGAACTTGAAAATTCAACCCGTATGTGTCGTGCCATGCTAAGAATATGCCTCAGCATAACCGATGCTTTCAATCTTTCTTATAAGGGCTGGTACCCCAATTGAGCGATGTGCATTCATCTTGAGAGCTGCTCGCATGATGGAAGTTCCTGAGATCGAATAGAATGATCCGAGAGAGGGAGGCTCAGCCTGCTCTTCAGGTGTGGCGTCAACTTGAACCGCTTGCTCGACATCGTGGCAACCGAAATCCATAAACTGGATTGCGATGAAGCCTAGCACCCCGACTGTCAGCAGCGCTGCAAGAAAGATTAAGACGCCATTGATGCGCCAAAGGTATCAAAAAAGCGTGTTGTCTTCATTAGTCTCCACTTCAAACGTTTTGGTGGCACTATTCAAAAAGTCGTATTCGGCCTTTTGAAATAGGGTCCGCTTTTTGTGTTGGGAATCCTATTTCTTTTTTGTTAATGGCTCCGCTTTCGAGTAGAGAATCTTCGGTGCCTTGCGAAAGTACTTGAACAGCGATGGGCACAACCACCCCTCCATCTTGTAATTGGGAGAGTAGTACCAGTTACCACCTTTCTCGTGACGTCTTAGCAGAAATTTGTGCGTGGATCCCGGAAACTCCTGTGCAGAGAACAGAAGGCGGAAGCCTTTCTTCGCATCTGGAATATCGGCTACCATTTTGTCGAGGATCTGCGGGACACCCGCTACGAAAGGTTCCTTCCTCAATCCAACCTGCTCGTCATCAAATACCCAAGTGCCAGCATGATGGTACGGTTTTATGACAAGGATCGAGTTTCCAGTAGGTTTGCCATTGGCGATGCTTTGGGAGCAGATCAGCAATGCAATGAATATGGGTATCAGTCTTCTGGTCATCGTGGTTCCTTTCCCAGCATAGTACTTATTGAAAACAATAATCCTATTGTTATTGCCCGATTTGTTTTTGATTCTTGAACTCGGGCGAACGGCTGTTTTGTGAATGTGTATGCTTTACATTTATTTCGATTTTTCGTCAATGTTTGTAAGGTCCACTTTCTTTGCAGCGACGGCTACGCCCCACCCCAATGCGCCAACCATGAGTAGAATGGCGATTGTGAGTATGGCTTGTCCGCCAATATGGAGGCGTCCACCACGTGTACGTTTGTATTGGGGGTTTTGCAGTTCGTCTCCCAATCGGAACTCCGCCACAGGTGTGCGCCCTACCGCATTGAGAATGGCTGCCACATCGTAGCGAGGTAATGTCGCTTGCTTCCCACCATAGAACGCACGGTAGCTGGACGCTGGCGTATTCACAAAAACCGCCTCAACACATTCCTCCTCAAGCGAAATGCCCGTGATTTCGAGCGAAGGGTTATCTCGATTGTTAATTGTGATACGCCATGCCGCGCAACGCGAGGGAGATGGCAGATGGAGCGTTCGGCGATCGTGCTTCACATCTCCTACGGAGATGTGACTATACGTCCCATGGTGCAGCATCTTGAAATTTCCATCTCCCACCTCGCTCTTTCCTTCGATGGTTACGGGACGACTGAAATTGATCCCCGAGGTTTGTAGCATAATGCCAGCGACAGGTTCACGCTTCGCCGTGAACTCAATTACGGTCAAACGTTTATCCTGCTGCACCTTGAAATCCGGGATGCTACGTTTGCGGGCCACCGATCTTGATCCTGTTGTCGTTGTTTTGGTTCCCAATATGCGAATGTGATCAATATGAAAATCTTCACGTTGAAAGCTGGTTTCGATGAACTCGTGTTGCATGGCACCTTGAAGTGCTTCTCGAACACTCTTCTTTAGTGGTAGCTCACGATCCACGGTGACGTCAGTTAATGTGATTCGCAGCCGTTTGTATTTTGCGGGGGCAAAAACCACTCGTGTCTTCTGGTAGGCAATGAATCGAGAGTAATCGACAAGCGGCACTTCTGTTGCGATCTCGCGCCAATTCTGGCCATCAACAGTTCCGTATACGGTAGCCAGTTTTTCAAAATTGTGCTGACGGGTTGATAGCACAATCTCCTGCGATTCTTTGGGTTCTCCTGTGGCCAAAATCTCAATTTCGATCTTGTTGCCTGGCAGCTCACGCAACGACTCTACACGCGTCGGAATAACCGTGTCATGCGTGGAGGTCACAGCCTCTGTCCGTGTTCTGACTCTGTAGGGAATTTCGGTGCCACTATCGTTGACTATACGAAGGTTGGCATAATCATTCCGCGTTTCTGCAAACACGTCTGAATCGAGGGGGAATGCGCCAAGTGACTGCCGGGCATCCTCTTCAGGCACCAGGTGCTTTAAGTAGGGGTAAGCAGGCAGGTCAGCCTGTTTTGCATGGGCAACACCTGCGAGCGTTAGACTCAGCATAAACACCAACTGTAATACCCTATGCGGGTTGTGTGATTCTGTGATCATTTCTGGCCTTCCTCAACGATGAACTTCTTGTTTGCAAAAACGTAAGCAAATGACCCCAGCAGGAGGGCTATGCCTACCACAAAGAATGCAATGACCCGAAAGATCATCGGCATGTGGCTTAGATCGTGAATGAAGACTTTGCCAACAACGATCGCAAAGAGGATCAACCCCACATATCGAAGCGGCTTAACGTTTCGCCAGATGCCGCCGCCCGTGAATGCAATGGCAAAGACAGCCCACAGGGCCGTGATTCCCCCGCTTTGAAAATCAAGCAGTCGCCAATGCAGAAGACTGTTGAGTTCCAAGGTTGTATAGAGAAACAGGAACCCGAGTGTACCATACCCAAACACACTCCGAGTCGGCCTTGGATAGACCGATGGCATCATGCCCCAGGCGCATCCGAGCAGAAGCAGCAAACTTCCAAAGTCAACCATTCGTGCCAGAACAGCCTGTCCGGTATAGGCCATATCAAAATATCCCAGGTCGCTGAAGTTCCAGGAGATCAGATCTACCGCGATCACTTTCATGAAACTCCCCATCGCAAAGGCAGCCAAAGCAATCAGCATTGCTGTGCTGGCTGTCTGACTTTTGCAGATCTTGTAGAGGAAATAGAAGCCCATACAGCTCCATAGCGCTGTCAAGGCGGGTAGGCGAAATGCCGTCCACATGCCAAACATAGCATTCACCTCCAAGTGCAAGAATAGGAACAGGAACAGTATGGTCGCCCAGTAGAATAGCTGCGTCCCCTTGCTTGTCGTAATCAGTTTTCCCGTATCACTGGTTTCACGAACCAAGGGGGCTTTCGTAGGCTGGACTTGCTCAAGGTGAAATGCCGCCCCGATGGACGCAATTGCAATGCCAAAGGTCCATAGCCGACCCACCATAGTCTTCCAATACTCCGCGCCCGTAACGATTGCATGACCGGCAAAGTTCCGATGCATATCACCAAAAAGTCGGACAAACACAACACCGTAGAGGAGATGGCTTAGGTTTTCCATAAAACGACTGCCAATCCGTTTTCCTATGAAGAGAAGCGTAAACGCCAACAGCGCAAAGGCGATCGTCAACGTCTCCTTTTGGAAGACAATCGGAAGGGTCCATGCCGTAAAGGCGCCTGCCAGAGCGATCAGGGCAACGAGTAGCCCGCGATCATCGAGTTTTCGTCGCAGGAACACTGCTACATGGCCAATATAGAAGAGTGCCATACCGATGGACATGATTGCAGGAAAGTTTCCGCCATGAGCATCACGAATCAGGAAATAGGCAAGGCCACCATAGACCCCGCCATTGGCGACAAGATGTACAATCTCCAGTGCGGATGAAGGGCGGCGGCGCTGGATATTGTAGAGATAGACGATAACGGAGTGGATAATAAAGAAGGCGGTAAGGAACGAGATAACCAGCGGGAACATCTCCACCTTATAGCTGTCATCGAGTGCAGCGAGAGCGATGACATATGTCAGCACGAATCCAAGATAGTTCAAGAGCGGCCAGTGGCGCGAGTGTGATACCGCAAGGATGCCGAGGTTGAGCATTAGCATATAGCTAAAGAGGACGGGGAAATCGGCTGCACCAGTGCTCAGTAGCACGGGGGTCATGAATCCCCCTGCTATCCCCAGTATCGCGACCAACTGTGTGTTGACCCGTATGGCAATCAACCAGGCTGAAACAGTGACAAGCATCATAAGGGCAAACGCCAAAATCACAGGAATTATGTGTTCTCTTGGGCCCGCTGTATAGATGCTGAGATAGAGAAGGAGCAGCCCACCACCAAGTAAGGATTGTCCAAGGATATTGTATTTATTATCCCGCAGTCTCAGGCCTGCAACTATCATCCCAGCACCCGACAACATGATTAAGGCGACTCGTGCAGTTGGCCCCATGAACCCTTCATTGTATGACCACATCAGAACCCATCCTCCACAAGCCGCAAGAACAGCAACCCCCACCCGTGGTAACCAGGTCGTAGCGAGTGCATATTCCATGGAAACATCAACCGGTCGCTCCTCCTGCCCCCATAGAATCCAGCTCCAGATCCGCGCCAGCATTTCGCGTGCATTGGAAACAATGGGGGATTCTAATTGTGGTGCCCTCTCTTCGGGGCTGTGTTTTGTTTCTGCTACAAGCGGTGGGGGTTGAGCAGAGAGCGGTCTTTTTGCAGGTTCTGAGAAAACGGGTTGCGGCAGTTCAATTTTAACATTTTCCGCCATCGGCGGTGGAACGTCGACTCGGACCGATGTTTTCTGTTTTTCGGCTGGCTCTAGTACTGCTGGCTTTTGAGACGGATGCAACCGATCGAGCATTAGTTGGAGCTTCTTGATTTGCTCTCTAACCGTGCCCTGTATTTGCTCCACCCGCCAGAGGGTCTTGCGCATGCCGCGCAACATCCAAAACACAGCGATCACAAGGCACAGTTGTATAAATAGCATTAGTTCTTCCATTGTCACTCCTCTTACGCCGTCAAATTCCAGACGTGTTCACTCACTTGTAGTTGTTAGGCATTTCTCAAGAAAGACCATTAGCAAGTCCTGAAAGTGTGGGTTTGAATCAAGGCCTCCACCATTGTGTCCCCCCTCCATCTCAACAAATTGCTTAGGATCCGAAGCAGCATCAAAAACGTGACGCGCTTGCGAGAATGGGCAGGTTTGATCTTCTTGGCTATGTGCAACCAGAACAGGACAACTCACTTTTGCAACATTTCTGGCATTGTCATATTTATAGCGGCAAAAGAATGCGATGGGGAGAATCGGGAACATTTCCGTGGCCATGTCAGGAATAGACGCAAAGACGGATTCTAGTACAAGAGCAGCGGGATTAACATCTACAGCAAGATGGCTTGCGATAGCCCCTCCCAGCGAACGCCCGTAGAGGATGATGTCTGAGGGCTGTAAACCGCATTGGTTTATCAGATAGTCCCAACACGCTTTGGCATCCCGGTAGGTGCCCGCCTCGCTGGGCTTGCCACTGCTCTCTCCGTACCCTCTATAGTCAAATGTGAGCGTGTTGAATCCCAGTTGATTGAATGTCAACAGTGAGCCAACCCGGTTTCCCATGTTCCCCCCGTTACCATGACAAAACAGGATCGTCCGGGCCGTCTTGCCAGGCACAGAGTTATGGGGCACATACCAGGCATGAATGCTTTCACCATCAGCCGTTTTGAGCACAAGAGATTCATACGCCAAACCTATGGTTTCTGGAGTCGCAAAAATGGCACGTGCGGGGTGATAGATGTACCTTGGCTGCATGAGGGCGATGCAGAGTGTAACCGCAATGTAGGCCACTAGAATTGCGGATGCTATGTTCACCAGTACAGGCAAGGGCCTTCTCCTTTTCATTGTGCGTAATCCATTTTCATTGGTGACATATCTAATCCTTCGCCTTCGTCATAAACTCAAGAATGGGCTGATCTTCAATATAGAGATCCTCAATCACCGCCATTCCTGAACGCACCCGTACCAAAGCATATGCCGCTCGTTGCTTACGCCGTCCGGCGCGGCGAAATTGCGTCTCGGCTTCGGGAGCATCCGATTCGTTCATGTAAAAGCGGTCAAACGGTAGCTGAACTCTGATTTGGTTGTTCGTCGAGCTACGCCAGTATGTGACGCGCGTTCGAATGTAGTCTCCCTCCTGAGTGGGGCGCTCTGGTGTCGCATCGCCCAAAACAGCGTAGCCATTAGTGTCAACATTGACCATAACGTAGACCGTTTGACCCTGCGTAAATTGTGCCGCATTTGTTGTGCTCGCGTCGGTATTCTCGAACACCAATCGGACAAACCGTCCGCGGAATGCATCATAGGGATCAACAGGGCGAGTGCGAAACTTGTAGGCTGTCCCCTTTCTCAATGTAGCCTCCCTGCGCGCAATCATAGAAAGCGGAACCCACATTTGAATGGCTGCCAGAACACAGAAGCCCCAGATCCAATAGGGTCGATTCATCTTAATCATGCGTTCACCTCACGATGCGTGCGGTGTACGAGAATTAGGTTAGTGGTCAGAAATCCTGAGCCCAAGAGGATGAAAGCAATGCCTCGCACGAGGAATGAGAAATCTTCATCAAAAAAGCGCAAAACGATTACTGCCGCTAAAATCGCCATTCCGCCATTGACGGTTCCAATCTTCATATTGCGGATGCCGTACATCAGGGTGGCAATACCCAACCCCAGGGCATAGACATTGCATAGCAACATAGGAACCAACTCATCTCCGCCCAATGAAGCCGCTATAGCAAAACCAACAACGCCTACGACTGAGAATAGCCCGTAGGAAAGCCGCCACGCTTCCCTGCGTCTTACAGACGTGACCATCAGTGCAATGGCGCTAATCGGTGCAATTGCACCGAGGAGCATATCGACCCAGACCGCATGTTGGTGGTAGCGGTAGCCGTAATGCCAATAGCGCCAACCTACGGATTCCCAAGCCCACTCGTAGGTCAGAATCAGGGTCAAGATGACAACACCCGTCGCCCCGACAATCTGCATGGGTTTCTGCCATCCGGATGGCGCATCATCGAACCAATACGCTCCCGCCAGGTAGAGTGACGAAAAAAGCCCCGTGTAGACCACGATCCAAAGCCCGGGCATAACCCGCTCAAGGGTGACACCAATAAAGGCTGCCTGCAGGCATAGCCCCCACCCTAAAATGCCACTCGGAATTGAAAAGCGATCTTGTCTAAAGGTGCGCCAGATGTGTGGAATGGCGGCCGCATAGAGAAACCAAAATATGAGCGTGTGACCACCATCGTACTGAGCAGAGCCAGCCCACCCCGTAATTCCAGCAAAATAGAGGAGGCAGGGAATGACTGCATTGAATGCATACATCAACGGAAGACTCAGCACCATCCAGACCATAAGAAACTGTGTCAAGTTTCCTGGGATGTGATAGGTCTGCCCTATCAGTGCAATAGAACTGCCGATCATTAGCATAATAAAAGTGCTTACCCCTTCACGCCAGGCCGCAGATTGTTTGTTCTTCATCAAACACCAAACCCCACCCGCTTGTGATGCGACTAGGGGCAAGAGGGCAAGTACGGTTCTCACAGGTCGTGAAAGTGCATTCCAATTGTGACCAAAGAGCAGAATAATCCCAGCGCCAATCAGAACAGCTCCCAGAATACTGCAAACCGTCAACGCGACTATCCGACCAGAGCGCTGTTTGACATCGCCATAATGGTCGCGCAGCGCGTTCGCATAGGCATCTGAAATAACCCCGGCTTTGATTAACCCAGGCAACTCACTATATAACCAACTGATATGTTTCTTCATTCACTCGCCTTTTCTGTGTGCTTATCCACCTTGGATTCGGAATCTACTTTAGACTGGGGGTGCTCGCCAGACGCTTTCCGAATAACAGGCACGAACAATACATCCATCTTCTTGCCATCGGGGCCATTTTCGTATCGGAAGAAACGCCAGAGAAATGAAAATTTTCGAAAACCATCCGTCTTTTTGTCGTAGGTGATTGCGGGGAACAGATCCACGCTCACATCACCATTGGTCCGCTCGTAATGCCATAGGCGCCACAGAATGCGTCGACGAACGTAATCATCATCAGGTTTGTCCAGAGCGTGTGTGGCGCGCACCTCATGCTTATAGTCATAGAGCAAGAGCAGAATCGAGGCGGTCGCATCCATCTCCCCCACCTTAGGCTTCTCGGATTGAGAATAGTGCCATAACGGGAAAAAACCATGCCGCTTCTCCTGGGTTTGAATGATGGGCTGTGATGGACTTGTGGCACCATGGCCACGCAACACCCGTGTTTCGTTGCGATACCAACATGCGGGTAGAGACCAAAAACGCTTTCCGTATGTTCCGTTACGCACTTCTGTTTCAGCATCAGCATCAGGAAGTGTCCCCAGATTCTCATATCCATAAAAAGGGATTATGCCCGATCGTGACCTATCCCCGTTACGCGAGTATGTGCCCCAAAGAAACGTCCCATTGACATCGCCACTTTCACGGTGTTTTCTTCGCGACCAGAACGGGAAAACCCAGCCCCCGGAGTAGTCTCCTCGACGAATGCCCACGAGCGGGGTAAATGGGTAAACAAATCCATCGCGATCGTGATTCCACCCCACTAGCAGACTCAAGAAATAGTCATTTTCTCGATACGTATAAAGCGGAAACAGATGCCCTTCATCCGTTCCCCCTTCGCCCCATTGTTGGTGGAAGATGCCCAGAATCCCATATAAATTTCGTTCCTCATTCTCTCGTGTGTAAAGCGAGAGCAGCGGCGGAAGCAAACGATATCGGGTTCCCTGATTCTCCCATGATGCCGTCAGCAATGACACAAAAGCGCCGCTCTTTCGATTATGGTAGTACAGCGGAAATAGATGGCTGGATGTGGCATCCTCGCCCCAACTCATATGACCAAGCGCACCAAACATCCACAGGTCACTCCGATCATCAGATTGCGTCATCCAAGACAACGCAGGAGGGATCAACGTGGTAGTAGAATCACTATTCTGCCATCGTGTAACCGGTAGTGAAATAAAGGTTTTATCCCACCCATTCCAGTAATAAAGGGGAAGCACCTGATGCGTGGCATGCTCTGCATCCCATCGCGCATGTACCAAAGGGGCGGCAGCCCAGAAATACGATTCATCTTCAGCCACACGCCCGCCTGCAAGTAGAGGATAGGCAAGCCAAGAGAGTGCATCATCCTTCTTCCGGTATCCGCCCAGAAGCGTAGCGACCAGATGCTCGTCCTCTGTCTTGCGGTTGAGAACCAGAGGCAGGAAACTCTTCCACGTCGTGTTTCCATTATCAGAACTGCCCTGAGCATACAATGGGGTAATCAACGTCTTACTATCAGAATCCTGGTGACGATACATGAACGGCAAGAGAAGCTGCCATTGGCTATCATCAGCATTGCGTCCCGAGGACCACAGCAGTGAATAGAAATGGGAACCCGCCTCGGTTCGTGAACGGTAGTAGAATGGCAGCACATGGTGAGATCCGTATTCTCCAGCCCACCGCGCATGCACCAAAGGGGCGGCAGCCCACACATCGCCACTGTCCTCTGAAACACGCCCACCGGAAAGGAGGGGTAGCGCCAGCCACTGTCGCGTTTCCCCTTTCTTTCTAAATCCACCTGCAAGTGTTGCAACTAATCGCTCATCGGGTGTTGAGCGTGAATACCAAAGAGGTAGCGCCAGATTCCATGTCGTGTTCCCGTTATCTGAACTGCCTTGAGCATACAACGGGGTAATCAACGTCTTACTATCAGAATTCTGGTGGCGATACATAAACGGAAAGAGAAGCTGCCACTGAATATCATCAGCATTACATCCCGAGGACCACAGGAGTGAATAGAAATGGGCCCCCGCCTCGGTTCGTGAGCGGTAGTAGAATGGCAGCACATGGTGAGATCCGTATTCTCCATCCCATGCCACATGCGCCATAGGGCCCCCTACCCACACATTGCCACTATCCTCCGAAACACGCCCTCCTGAAAGCAGGGGAAGTGCCAGCCACTGTAGCGAGTCCTCTTGCCTACTGAATCCGCCTGCAAGCGTTGCCACCAATCGCGCATCGGGTGCTGATCGCGAGTACCAAAGCGGCAGCGTAAGATTCCATTTCGCGCCCAATTGTTTGTCTTCACCTGCGCTGTAAAGCAGGGAGTAAAATCCCTTTCGCCCCTCTGACTTGCGACGATGGTAAAGCGGCAAAACAGTTTCCCACGATCGGTCCTCATATTCGCCTCGCGAATAGGGAAGCGAAAGGAAGAGTGACCTATTATCATCAGAGTCATGATAGTAAAGTGGAACAATACAACTGCCTCCATTTTTCTCATCATCACGGGACCATTGGTGTGCCACAGGCCATGCAGCATATCGGTAATTGTTTCCATGGGTTTTGTAACTTCCGGCCACTGGCCACATGCGCCAGCCGGTTTCATCATCACGCCAGTGTTTGAGGTGAATGAATGGCCACAATACATGAGTGCTGTATCGACCCTTTCCCGCTGAGCGATATGACCACAGCGGTAAAAGCCCATCGTATCCCCCATCACCCCAAGGATCATCAAAATGCCAATAGAAGGGCAACCCTACAAAATAATCATCCCCCCAGAAGAACGGAGGGATCCGATAGTCCTCGCTATGAGTGTCAAACCGTGCATAGGGCCACAGAACATTGTAGACGGGGTCGTCCTTGTCTCGATTATAGATCGACATCACCGGACGAATGGCAAAGTGATCTTCTGTAAGTTCTCCGATCGGCCACAGAATGGATAGAGCAGGTTCGCGGTAGTAGAGCAATGGCCACAGATTGACACGATCCTCAACAGGGCCTCGGCGCACCGTATATTCTCCAGTATAAAAGGGGGTCCCCTTCATCTGGGGCGATGCACAACCGCCTCCGATGGATACCACTAGCCCGATTAGCACCAAGAGTCGAGCCATACAAGTTACCGTTCGGTTTTGGTGTAAATGCAGTTCGATTAAGGGTAACCGATTAAGGGCTGCGACGAAGTATACGCGTAAGTCTGCGAGTAAGTGTAAGAAGCGCAACGCGTACTTAATCGCACTCTTAACCGCAACACTTAATCCGACCTTCGCGCTTCGGTTGCTACGGCGGACAGGCCGGATCTGTAGAGCATGGATTCTCACAGCGTCTCCTTTAGTTTTGATACAACCCGTTCGACGGGGCCTGGTCGAACTTCGCAGTACGTTCGGGCAATCTCCTTGATCGCCTTGAGATCGAGCTTTCCCGTACCGAGAACAGGAATCTCCTCAATTTGCACGAAGTTATCCTTCTTGGGCTTCCACAAGTTCGGGAGATCGCTCGCTTTTAGGATATCGTACAACTGCTCTTGGGTTCCTGCGGCTTCGGTATAGCACACAACAAGCTGTTCCCCTTTTCGATTGTCCGGCGCGGCGGCAACCACGACACAGCGATCTACCGTGCCTAGGCCATCAATAAAAACGTCCTCTACCGCCATATGCGGAACCATCTCGCCACCAATTTTGCTGTAGCGCGAAAGACGGTCCAACAGAAATACAAATCCGTCGTTGTCGATACGTGCAATGTCGCCCGTGCTGTACCAGCCATCGCATAACACCTCACGCGTCTTATCGGACTGGCCAAGATAGCCAAGCATCACGTTCGGACCCTTGATCTGCAAAAGGCCTTCAACCCCAGCTGAAAGCGGCTCGAGCGAATCAGGATCGACAATGCGCGCAGCAACCCCAGGCACCGGATGCCCCACACTGTCCGGCTTCACCCCGATCTGAGAAACGCCACCCGTCTCAATGTTAGACACACTCATCGCACCCACTGGAGCCAGCTCTGTTGCCCCGTAGCCCTCCATTGGCCGTATGCCAAACTTGGTCTCGAACGCATCGGCAACACGTGTCTTTAATTTCTCGGCGCCAGTACAGACGGCACGCAGGCTCTTGAAGTCATCCTTTCCTGCACGCCGAATGTAGGAGAGCAGAAATGTGGGAGTGGCAATCATTGCAGTCAAGTGTTGCTCACGCACCATAGTACCTATCACGGCACCATCCATCGGATTGGGATGATAGTGCGCAGAAAAGCCGCAGATAAAGGGAGCCCACAATGTGGCCGTGAGACCGAATGAATGAAAGAAGGGAAGCACGGCACAAAAACGATCCTGTGGCTCAAATTTGAATACAAGCTGAATGGCTTCGATATTTGAGAGCAAGTTGTGGTGACTGAGCATCACGCCTTTCGGATCCCCCGTGCTGCCGGAAGAGAAAATGATCGTGGCGACATCATCAGGCGCGACACGCTTTCCACCTGCCAGCCATCGGTGGGGATAGCAGAGAGCCTTAACACTCGCCCGAAACCGTGCCATCGGGCTAATGCTTGGTATCAGATCCTCAAGAAAGAGGGATCCTTTTGGCAGAGTAAGACCGGACACCTTTTCAACAAATTGCCGCGATGTGATTACCGTTCGGATCTTGCATCTCCCAATAGCGGATGCAACGGCATTTGATGACGCCGTAAAATTTAGATTCACAGGAACACACCCCATCAGAGTCACCGCGATGTTGGCGAGTGCGCCCCCAACAGAGGCAGGCATCACAATCCCAATTCTCTCCTCATCGGCGGCGCACTTCTTGCGAAGCACATCCCCGAGGGCAATAGCACCGATAAGCGTCTTTCCAAAGCTCAATGACTTACCGCTTGTATCTGAAATGGCACGTCGGAACCAATAGCGTCTTGCACGGCGCACAAAACGTGCGTTCAACGTCCGCTTTCGGTTCTTCCTCAAATTGAACGCCTCGCACGAAAGCTCACAGACTGCCCCACGTAGCTCCAACGGGGTCGCTGATGACGGAAGCGTCTCACCAAACAGGACAGAGACGGGATAAGGAATCGACCGTGGAAATGCAGACAGCAACTTCCCGTGATAGTGGCTGAATATGCTTCCCCATGCACCTCCGATATGCACAGGGATAATCGGGAGATCGGTGCCCTTTACAATACGCTCGAACCCGCCACGAAACTCCCGCATGTTTCCGTTTCGGGTCAGTGCACCCTCCGCAAAGATGCAGACAAGGTAACCGTCCTCGATCGCGGTCTTCGCCATGCGTAGCGACTTTACCACTTTTCGGGGTGCATCCGTCGCCGAGACAGGAATAACACCCATCAATCTGAACAACGGATTGATCCACCACGTCTCATAGATATCACGGGCCATCATGAATCGAACGCGTCGCTGTAGTGTCGCGGAAATCAGGAGTGCATCGACCCACGTCACATGATTGGAAACCAATAGCGCCCCACCTTTGATGGGAACGTTGTTGAGTCCGCCCATGCGAATCCGATAGAAGTACCTCGTGATGACGACGATCACAAATCGAATCACAAAGTCAGGTAAGAGGATGAAGGTGATGAGCGCAAGAATTGCTGTTAAAACAGAAACTACCACAAAGCAATGCCCCGGAGTGAAATGGAGGACTTTGGAGAGTAGGAGAAATAGGCCAGCCGATATTGCAGCCCCAAGAAAACTCATAAAGTTGCAGCAAGCGAGAATCTCGCCACGCCGCTCACGCGGGGCGCGGTATTGAATGAAGGCACTCAAGGGAACAATAAACAGCCCTGATGACAGGCCTATTAGAAACACGACACCCAATACGGCTGGAATCCGTTCTGGAATGACATTTAACAGGAAGCAGCACGATGCCAGCCCCAGAGCCCCTATTGGCACGACACCCAGTTCAATATTACGCCCAGACAGCCGCCCCCCCAGCAATGCCCCTACCCCAATACCGATTGCCGCTACAGGAAATAGGTATCCACTTTTTGTGACAGATAAGCCCAGCGTATCGCTACCATAAGCAATGAGTGACAGCTGTATAAAGGCAGCAAGAAACAGAAAGTAAGCCGATCCCAAAATAGCCAGTTGAAGATAACGATCTCTGCGTAAGCCAAACAGCGTTTTGAAGATATCGACAACAAACCATGGAGTAAACCGACCACGAGCCCCCGCAGCTGGCGTCACTTCAATGCGTGAGCTGGCAAAGAGTCCAATCGCCGACACCAGAATGCAGAAAATTGCCAAAGCGATGTAGTTATGCACAAACAACACATCAAGAAAGAACGAAGGAATAAAAGTGCCGATAATGATGGCCAGGTATGAAAGCGATACGAGGAAACTGTTTGCCTTAGAAAGGTGATCTTCTTCTACGAGCTCTGGAATCACCCCATATTTCGAAGGTCCAAAAAATGCACTTTGCATGCACATGATGAAAATCAGCGAATAGAGAAGCAAGGCATTGCCAAGCATTAGCGCAATCAAACCGCAAATCATTACCAGAAGTTCCGCACTCTTAGCGGCCACGATAATATGCCGTTTACTATGGCGATCGGCCAACACTCCAGCAGCATGAGAAAAGATCAAAAATGGCACTACAAACAAAAGTGAGACAATAGATTGGGTGCCATCCCGCTCACACTGCAGAGCGTTGACCAGAAAAAAGAATACTAGCATCTTAAAGACATTGTCATTCAATGCCCCAAAAAACTGTGTCACATTGAGCCATCCAAAAGAGGATATTAGCGGTCTCTGTCGCGGGGCCATGGTCATCCTTTCAACGTGCGTTTCACAAACTTCGGTAGTGCCTCGAATCTTAACTAGACTTGATGCTGTCGGTCAAGTATTGCAGCATTTGTGCCAACCCCCACCTTTATCTCCAAAATGATCGAATTTTCCACCAAGTGTTATGTATAACAAATTGCATTAGTTAAATATGTAAGTGCCAGTCATTCCGAGCGAAGTCGAGGAATAACAACTTGGTATGGAAAGCTAATTTACACGATATGACGCTAGAAATGTGACTTCGATTGACAGTTACCTTCGGTCAATGTACATTTTCTGCTCATTTACTGTGCATATAATGACCGCTGAAAAGGGAGAGATGATGCCTAGACGACAACTGACGGATTCCCAACGTGAGTTCCTTGGCACCGTTCACGATGCCGCATTTGCAAACCCCTTCAGCCAGGATCGTGCAACGCTAGACCTAAGCATTGCCGGACTCAAGCGAGATGCTAATCCCAAGACGCGTCTGAGTGCAGCAATCACGCGTGTGAATGCCGCTCTGGCAGAAATCGACACCCCTACCGCTGCGGTGCTTGGTGATTTTTCGAGTGACGACCAACACCTTGTGACGTACGCCGTTCTCTTTTCGCTGTTCCACCATTTTGCTGAACAATTTGATGCGTTGATTGCCCATCAGATTAAAATACGGGAAGGCTCTTGTCCCGTTTTGTTTGCAAGCGATGCCATACGCCGTATGCGCGAGCGTGGAATTTGCGAGAAGGATGCCCTCCGCTACTTTGCCTTGTTCTACCAATTGCGCCGCGGCTACCACTTCATCAACAATGCGCTTGTTGGGCGTTGCCCTTCCATGCAGCACCTCCGGATGGTGCTCTGGAACAATGTATTCACACACGATTCCCAATTATATGTGGAGACACTGTGGGACAGGATGGAAGATTTTGCCACGCTGATCCTAGGCGAAACCGGAACCGGCAAAGGGGCTGCCGCTGCCGCCATTGGCCGTTCCGGGTATATTCCGTTCAACGCACGCGAAAAATGCTTTAGCGAGAGCTTCATGTCCTCCTTTGTAGAACTCAATCTCTCGCAATTTCCAGAGCCCCTCATCGAATCCGAAATATTTGGACACCGGAAAGGCGCCTTCACTGGAGCGGTCGAGGCGCACGCTGGAACTTTCTCGCTCTGCAGTCCGCATGGATCTGTTTTTCTGGATGAGATCGGCGATGTCAGTATACCGGTTCAGATCAAACTGCTTCGTGTTCTGCAAGATCGAACATTCTCAGCTGTCGGCAGTCATGAACGCCAGCGCTTCCATGGTCGCGTAATTGCAGCCACCAACAAACCCCTCGATAAGCTGCGGCGCAGCGGTCAATTTCGAGATGATTTCTACTACCGCCTTTGTTCAGACCAGATCTGCGTACCCCCGCTGAAGCTGCGCATTCAGGAAGATCCTCAAGAGCTTGACGATCTTCTCTCTATCGTAATGGAACGCATTACGGGCACAGACGGGGCAGAGTTGTGCGCTCACGTAAAGGAGTCGCTCCTGACCTCCGTCGGGCGCGACTATCCCTGGCCAGGGAATGTTCGTGAGCTGGAGCAAAGCGTGCGCCGAATCCTACTCTGTGGAATCTACAGCGGACAACGTCCGATTTCGAAGACAAATCTCGACCAACTGAAGTCAAGAATCGAAACCGGCACCTACGATACACAATCACTGACATCAGACTACTGTCGCCATCTCTATGAACTTCATGGAACTTATGAAGCTGTTGCCCGAATCACAAACCTAGACCGTCGTACTGTCAAAAAACACGTAACAAGAAGCCTATCGGACTTTTGAAAGGCATACGCAAACATCAAAAGAACACCGTCCAAACTGATGCGTACGCGTATTGATGAATCGTATAGACTTCTGAAAATACGCTGAAATTAGCAATAAAGGATGTAACAGGAGCGCTAGTCTACTATGCTTCAACATGATCTGGACAATCAGGGCTATTGTGGTACGCAGATTCCATATCAGCAGCCTGTATACACAAGGCAGAAGCAATATAATGAGGACGAACCGTAAAACAATTAATCTCGTGGTCTATTTAAGACCGACAGGCTGCTAGCAGCTAAGAAAGAATTCCCATGCGCAAAACATTTCAGCTCACGCATCCCAAGATCAAAGTGCCCCGAGTGGTGGAGGGAGTGAAACATGATCTTCGTAAGTATATCAAACGAGAGCGACGTCATGAACTCCCGGAGGGTGTCGACTTCTGGGATTTTGATTGTAAATATGGAAATACTCAGGACACCGCAAAGCCGGTTCATATTTCCGAGCTAAGCAAGTGCCTGGATGCAGCCGAAGCCGAGCAACTCCCATCATGCTATGTCGAGATTCTGGCTAAACACGGTCATCGAACGAAGAAGCCAAAGAGTACCACGGATGACACCACCTTACCCCATGATGACACCGCCCTGCCCCATGAATGAAAAGACACCTCTCTTTGGAAAAACGCTTGCTGAGTTGACGTCACTTGCGGTGCAGTATGGTATGCCGGGCTTTGCCGCAATACAGCTCGCCAACTGGCTCTACAAACAGGATATTACCGAGATTTTGCAGATGACAAACCTATCAAGACAAGCGCGGGCTTGCCTTGAAGAACACCACATATTGGGGTGCACGCCTCCCATTGACGTGCAAATCAGTTCTGACGAAACTCGTAAATATCTCTTTCCTACACACCACAGCAGATGTATTGAGACCGCAATGATTCCCCTGCGCGACCGCAAAACGGTTTGTATCTCAACGCAGGTAGGCTGCAAGATGGCATGCACATTCTGTATGACCGGTAAACAGGGCTTTCAGGGGCAACTTACTGCTGGAGAAATCATCAACCAGATTCGGAGCATCCCGGAATACGGCGCAGTAACAAATGTTGTTTATATGGGAATGGGTGAGCCATTTGACAACCTTGATGAAGTGCTTAAAAGCATCGAAATTCTCACCGCTGATTGGGGATTTGCCATGAGTCCTCGCCGGATAACCGTTTCATCTATCGGCATTGTTCCAGAACTATTGCGGTTTCTGAAAACGTGTGAAGTGCATCTGGCAATCAGCCTGCATACTCCATTTGCGGAAGAACGCCAGCAGTTAATGCCCATGCAAAACATGCATCCTTTGGATGATGTTATTAGACTCATACGCAAATGGGGCTTCAGAGGACAGCGGCGGATCTCATTTGAGTATATCGTGTTTGGCGGTATGAATGATACCCCGCGCCACGTTCAGGCACTTTCGACTCTGCTCGCCGATATTCCCTGCCGGTTGAATTTGATTCGTTTTCACGAAATCCCGGGTGCTTCGCTGCCACCCACTCATGAGGCATCATTGCAAACGTTCAAGGAGCAGCTTAACAGGCGAGGAATTCTAACGACAATTCGCACCTCACGCGGACTCGATATTCTCGCTGCATGTGGGCTGCTTTCCACACAACACAATGCTTAATCCACCATTCGCCACCTTACTATTACCCACAAGTATGCATACACCAGCACAGATCGCCCCCTTTTATCTTTGCCCTCGTCTCTGCGCAGATCAAGGTGAAGATTAGGGTAAAGACAAAGGGGGCATGCCCACGTCTCACTCCTCGGAGGATTCCCTCGCAACTTGTCCCACTTGTGGGTAATAGTAAGCATTCGCTACCATGTGGACCGTGGCGTCCCGACGCAGGTGTGCAACATGAGCGCCTGGAGTGTGACAGTCTGTCCCTCGGTCCCACCTGTCGCGCTTCAGGCTCCCTCTTTTGCTCAACGCCGTCCGGAGGCCAGCATCCACCTTACGCTCAAACTTCATTCGCAACTTGGACTCAAGCCACAGCACTCATTTGTGTTGAACTGCCTTTTCTAGATTAATTCGCAATTGCGCCGGAAAGTGAGAACATAGGTAGCATCACAGAAAGCGCGATGAGAAGAACAAAACCACCCACAATTAATAACAATGCGGGTTCCATGAGTGCAAGCGTGCGGCTGAGAAAGCGATCCCAGTGCGCCTGACATCGCTGTGCAGCACAATCAAGCATCTCGGCAAGACTCCCGCTGGATTCCCCGATTTCAACCCACCCTGACAATAACCCCGAGAGCGGCTCAATGCGGCGTAGCGTATCCGCCAAGGTCGCACCGTGCCGCAAAGCCTCTGCTTCTGTACTGGCGAGCGATTCAACCCAAGGACTGCCTGTAGAGCGTCCGGCATGGGCGACCCCATCGACAAGCGAAACCCCCGCCCGTACGAGAATGGCCAGTGTCTTTGCAAATCGAATGGCAACAAGCAAAGCGTACCCCCGCCCTATAATCCCTGTCCGAAATATACGGCGATCGAGTCGGATGCGTAGCTCTAGATTTGACCGAATATACCGAAAGCCCGTTAGCAGAAAGAAAAACAAGCAGACCGACACAAGCAGCCCCCAAGGCCAAAGCCCGTTGCCTATAGCCAACATAATGCGCGTTAATAGAGGCATGGGAGCATCTATTCCCCCCATCAGCAACTGGGTTCGTGGAACCAGAAATCCCAGCATGACAATCGCCACAACAATCCCCAATCCCAGAACAATTGCTGGGTAGATCATAGCATGCGATATCTGTTCCCGCATTCGCTCCCGCTCTTCAATGAAATCTGCCAACTGCTCCAGCACGGATTCGAGAGCAGCGGCGCGTTCCGCAACATCAATGGTTGCTTCTTCAAACTGGGAAAGAGAAGCGCGTGACTCTGCCAGGGCCTGTGCCAGCGATGCGCCTTCACGAATCCGATCTCGAACGGTGCCCAAGATACCTTCCAAACCTCGCATTTCAGGTATCTTTATCAGCGTGTCAAGCGCTGCAACCAGAGGGATTCCCGCCACCAACAATGCGGCAAGCTCACGATACAGGATGCCACGCATTTCTGGAGAGACACGTTTTGACTTTGATCCCGATACGGAAAGGTGCTCAACAAGAATCCCCTCACGCGCAAGCTGCTCGCGAGCTGCCTTCGGATGCATGGCCTCAATCAGCCCTTTTCGAGCCGCAGCCCCTAATATGGTATATCCCTTGTATTCAAACGTCTTCATGTCGACGTCGTGCTGAGGATTTCATCAATTGTCGTTACGCCATTCAGAATTTTTGCAATGCCGTCATCGGAAAAACTCGTCAGATGGCTGTCAGTCGTTGCAGCCCGAAGTTCATCAATGCCGCAACGATTCTCTCGAATCAAATCGCGTAGCATCGGTGTTATGGTTAAGAGCTCAAAGATGCCTACTCTACCACGGTAACCACCGGTGCACTGATCACACCCCGCAGCATTCCAAACCGACTTTCCGGCAAGCGTTGCCCATGCATCACCGTATTTTTGCACTTCCGTAGCCTCAACCACGTGGGGCGCTCGACAATGCAGACAAAGTTTACGAACAAGGCGTTGCGATAAAACCCCACGCAGACAGGCAGACAGAAGATACGGTTCAATGCCCATATCAATCAGTCGAAAAACAGCGCTCACGGCATCATTGGTGTGAAGTGTGGTGAACACCAAGTGGCCCGTCAGTGAAGCCCGAAGTGCAATTTCCGCCGTTTCAGTATCACGTGTTTCTCCGACAAGAATGACATCGGGATCCTGGCGAAGAATATGGCGAAGCCCGTTTGCAAACGTCAGTCCAATTTTTCGTTTTACTTGAATCTGACCAATGTTATCCAACCGATATTCAATGGGATCCTCGATCGTGAGAATATTCCGCCGCGAGGAATCCAGTTCCCCCAAAGCGGCATAGAGCGTTGTCGTCTTTCCAGATCCCGTCGGACCCGAAACGACGATGATGCCATTGGACTGTGTCAGCAACGTGCTGAAACGATTACGACACTCTAACTCCATCCCCAGCGCTTCCATCGGCAGCAGGGTGCTGCTCTTGTCGAGCAGACGAAGTACAACACGTTCCCCTTCTGGGACAGGAATTGTGGAAACGCGAATATCGACCTCCCGCGCCCCCACACGAACGCGTGCCATACCATCCTGTGGCAGACGGCGCTCTGCAATGTCCATGTGTGACATGACCTTCAAGCGAGACACAAGGGACTGCACCATCTTTGCCGGTGGTGACGGTTGCTCATAGAGGTAACCATCAATGCGATAGCGAATACGGAGGCGATCTTCGAAGGGCTCCACGTGGATATCCGAGGCACGCTGTTTGAAAGCATCCAACAGAATCAAATTGATAAGCTGAGTTACCGGAGCTTCGTTGGCCACCTGAAGAAGATCATCCACTTGTGGGCGTAGCACGGGAGCGGAATCCCCCTCCAAGTCATCAATAAAGTCAGAGGGAGAGTTGTCTTTCTGATAATAGCCACGTTCAATACAGGCAAGGACAATTTCACGGGGGGCCAGAAGTGGTTGCAAATTCATTCCGGTTAAAATCGAAACGTACTCCTGCTCTCCCACAGCATTGGGGTCACTCACAAGCAGTCGTGGCACACCATCAAGGCGGATCGGCAGTAGGGCATTCTCGCGAGCCCACTCAACCGGAAGCTGTGCAAGAAGCTCGCTGTCCAGAGCCCCATCATCGACAACCGTTACATACTCAAGCCCATACTCAGCGGCCAGAGTTGCCAGATCCGATCGACCAGAGTCCGGTCGTTTGTCAACCGGATTAGTCGTCATCACGTTCAAGCCCCGTCTTCTCTTGCCAACGCTTCAGCATGATCTCGGCCGATGCGCTGTCGCTGACCACCGTCGGCGTTACAAGAATTAGCACATCGGTTCTCTCTGTGCTGGTTTGCGTTCGCCGAAACAACCACCCCAACAGTGGAATTGAACCTAACAACGGCACTCGGGTCACGCTCTCCAGTTCGTCCTCACGTGTTAAGCCGGCGATTACAATCGTACGCCCATTCTCGACAGTCACCGTTGTTTCAACCTGCCGTTTGGCAATCGTGGGAGCAAACTGCGTTCCATCGGGTCCGCTGTCGATGACCGCCTCAATACTCGGGTTCAGAATCATACGAACGCGTCCACCGGGAATGACATGCGGGGTTATCTTCAGTTTAACGCCAACATCCATTCGCTCAATGTTTTGAATGACATCCCGCGCTGATCCTGTGCCGCCAGCAATTGAGGACTTCAAGATCGGGATCTCGTTTACGACGCTCACGTTGGCTTCTTTGTCATTCTGCGTTTGCAGCGACGTCTCCGATACCACCTTGAATTTTGCGTTCATCCGCTGCGCATCAATATTCAAAATTCCCGGATAGCCGACTTGAATGGTACCATCGGATGCCAGTGAAGAACCGTGCGCAATACCGACACTAAGACCACTTGGAAAAACCCCGGACTGAATGCCGTTTAACAAATTCGCGCTATCGCCCAACGTGAACCCACCCTGTATGACGCTATCCCCTACCCCGGACGGCATATCCACGGCCGCTAACTCGACACCAAGTTGAAATCCCTCAGAATTGCTGATTTCCATGATGACCACATTAATGTGAACTTGTTCTGGCTCTTTATCCAGTTGATCGATCAAACGCTTAACCGCTTCAAAATCACCGGGGCTGGCGTCAACCAGCAAGGCATTTCCTGTGACAATCGAGTGGATGGCAAGATTACGCGGCGAAACAGTTTGATTTTTCCCCGCTCCCAGCTTCTGAGACAGAAGCCCATTGATACTCTCTGCCGCCTCTTCTGCTGACAGGTGATGCAAAAATATCGCATTGAGTCGACCGCGACCCGAGGGCAGATCAACATCCATTTTTTCAACAAGATCGCGAAGCACATCAAGCTGAGACGACGTTCCCACGACAATCAAACTGTTAGAGTGCGGAGCGGCTACGACCGCAGCGCTTCGGCCGTCACTTCCACCACCACCGGAGGTTCCCAAACGATTGCGGAGTTGCTCGGCTCTCGAAGCATGTTCCGCCAATGCGGTATTGAGCTGCTCCGCCATATCTCCGGCACTCGCATAAGAAAGCGGTATAACTTCTGTGACACGTGCCATGCCTGGCAGATCAATCTCGGCAACGAGTGCTTCTATGCGTCGAATATTCTCCGCCGTGTCAGTGACAATCAGATGATTGGTCTCCTCAATGGCGCTTACCCCCCCCGTTGTTCCGTTTCCTGCTTTTGTTTCCAGAACCTTTTTGAGCTCAGCAGCGGAAACGTGCTTCAGTCGCATGACTTTCGTAACGACGCCATACTGAGGCGTCTCTGAGCCAACGCCTACTACGGTTGCCAGGGGCGTTGATCGTGACGCCAGAGCAACGACACGTAGGATGTTACCATCGGCAAGAACGGAGCAACCCACGGACTCCAGGATAGAGATGAAAAGCGGATAGACCTCATCTTGTCGAACGCGCGGGGATACCACCGTAATGTTGCCCTTGATATCGTCACCGACGACAAAACGCTTCCCCGTCAGTTCCCCGACAAGTTTTACAAACGTTCTTACATCCACCGCATCGAATGCGAAGTTGACGACGTCAGCATCCGTTTTCTGATCTGCTTGCGTCGAAGCGGGAAGCCTTCCCAGAACAACGAAAAGAAGAGCACAAGCAATGGCGACCATCCGTTTCACTTAAGGATACCTCGCTTTGAATTTTCGATAAAGGCGATGAGTTGATTAAGCTCCTCGCATGGCGTTAGGGATTTGCGAATCTCTTCAATGGCTTGCTGTGTCGATAATTCCTGACGAAAGAGAATACGGTGCGCTCGCTTCAATATCTCACGCGCTTCCGAACAAACTGCTTTCCTCTCCATTCCAATACTGTTCACCCCACGCACACGGGGGGGGTGACCATCTACGATCATGAAAGGAGGACAGTCTTTTACGATTTTTGAGCAGGCACCCACCATGCACAAGCGTCCGATCCGAGTAAATTGATGAACACCAGTCAAACCACCAATGATGGCCTGATTCTCAACAATCACATCCCCAGCCAACGTTGTGCCATTTGACATGATTACACCATCACCAACGTCACAGGCATGTGCAACATGGCAGTAGGCCAAAATTGTACAGTCTGAACCCACACGCGTAATTTCGCCCTCGTTGGTTCCTGAGTTCACCGTGACGTACTCCCGGAGCGTCGTGCGATCCCCAATCTCAACGGAGGTCTTTCCCCCCTTGAATTTAAGGTCTTGGGTCTGTGTTCCAATACAGGCAAACGAATATAGATTACAATCCTTTCCGATTGTCGTATTCCCCTCAATAACGACATGGGATCGGACGACCGTATTGGCCCCAATTTTCACGTCAGGCCCGATAACAGAGAAGGCGCCAATCTTGATGTCATCTCCAAGTTCGGCCCCATCCTCAATAACAGCAGTGGGATGTACATTCATCATTTAGGGCCATCCTCGGCTCCAATCATGCACATCATCTCTGCCTCAGAGGCAACTTTCCCGTCGACACGCACGGTACCCTTGAAACGTGCCAACTTTGAGCGCAATTTTGTGATATCAATTTCAATGCGGAGTTGATCCCCCGGCTTGACAACTTTACGAAAGCGGGCGCCATCAATTCCCATGAAAAAAGGAACCCCATCAGGATTTCCTGCAATGCGGTTGAGCAAGATGCCTGCCGTTTGCGCCATGGCCTCAAGCTGAAGCACGCCTGGCATTACAGGCAGTCCCGGGAAATGTCCCTGAAAGAAAGGTTCATTAACTGTAACATTCTTAATACCCACGATATGCTTTTCGTCATCGCACTCAACAATCCGATCGACGAGCAGGAACGGATAACGGTGCGGTAGCAAATTCATGATTTCTTCGATTTCTAGCGTGGCCATGACAAAGCTCTCCTTTGGTTCCGAATTCATTAAGGGTGATACCACAGTCAGATCGACTTGAAAAGCAATTCAGAAGTCCTGAGGGGGATCTAAGGAGGATCAAACACGGGGTTGCGTTCTTCGTAAGGCGTTGCGGCGTAAGGATCGGGCGCGTTTCATGTTCACCACAGTCGCATCGGATAACGAGAACGGGCGACGAGAACGGATGACGAGGAGAAAGAATCCCTAATCGTGCACTGTTCTCGTTGCCCATTATCGTCCACCGGGGCGAGTGTTTCGCATCCTGCAAATGGGCTCCACCTTACAGTCCGATTATTATTACGAGCAGGAGTACGTTTACGAAAATATGGTTCTTCAATTTGCCCCCGATCAAAACCACCAACATCTACACTGCTTAACGCATACGTCGAATGAGGAGTGTCCCAATGAGAATCGACAACACAACAGGCATCCACGTCAGTAGGTCAGGGTGAAATGCCGGGTAGTTCGAAAGTTGCTGCGCAATGATAATAAAAAGATAGAAACTAAAGACAAGCAAGAGACTCAACGCAATCCCGATCGACGACTCCTTGCGATGAGAGCGAATCCCCAGAGGCAGCCCAAGAAACACAAATGCTACGCAGGAACATGACAGCGCAAATCGTTTATGCAACTCCACAGACATATTCATACGATGCTTAGCCGCATCTTCGACTTGCTCATGCGCGTCCAGCTCAACACTTCGGATTCTCACAAGTAACTCGCCAAGAGTTAGATCTTTCACATGTTTTCTGTAAACCTTTTTCCGTCCTGAACTTTTGATACGCTCGGTCAACGCATCGCAGTAAGCAGGAACGGGGCGCTCGACAGAGAGTGGATCAATCGTGACCTCTTCTAACGCAAGGACGATCTCAAGAGTGTTGGTATCTACAGTTACCGTTCCATACTTAGCTTTTATCTCGCGAGTTTGTCCCGGAGTACGTAGGTCGTAAATTCGAATATCTTCCAACCGCTGGTTGCTGCGCATCCCCACATAGAGCGTTAGACCATCAAAATCTTGAATGGGGCGACCTTCCTCTAGGAGATCCATCGGATTTTGAGAAGTGAGAGATGCAAAGGCAGAGCGGCGTGCATAATGACTGGCAGGTACCAGTTCATTATTTATGTAAAGACAAACCAACGCCATGAGCATTGCTGACGGTAATACCCAACGCATCACCTGCCATAGGCTAATGCCACAGGCGCGCATGGCTACAATTTCACTATCCGCAGAAAGCCGACCAAAAACAAGCAGAGTTGCCGTCAATGCACTGATTGGAATAGCAAACGAAAGCGCGGAGGGTATACCGCTGCCAAAGACCACAAGGAGGGGGTGCCAGTCCACGCCCTTGGCTACCAAATCCGAGAGTTTAAATAGTCCCCCGATCGAGAGCACAAAGGTAAACACAGCCACCGTTGCCGCGAAGGTGATCAGATAGCTCTTGGCAATATAGTGGCTGAGTGTCCGCACAAAACGTCCTGAACCAGGTAAGGCCTGGCAATATCGAGACTTGTCTATTTCGTTTCGGGAGCAACTGTAGCTTCGGGAGCAGCAGTCACTTCGGGCACTACTTGCGGCTCGGTCAAATCGACAGCATCGTCATTTTCGCCTTTACGGATATAGACCTCAACGCGCCGATTCTCAGGATTTCCGGCCTCCGGATCATTGGGCGCCTTTGGACGGCTGAATCCAAAACCTTTGGCTTTCAGGCGCTTCCCGTTGATCTTGCTCGAATCTATCAAATACTGCCGCACAGCCTTTGCGCGCTGTTCTGAAAGATTTAAATTATAGGCTTCATCAGAAAGACGTTTGCGGTCTGCATGACCTTCAATGACGGCGTTGGCACTCGCGTCACGGCTGAGAACTTTGCAGATGATATCGAGCTCTGGGAAATAGACCGACTTGATGATGTCTTTGTCGTAATCGAAATTAATGTTGAGTTCAAATAGCTGTAAATCATCAGCATCATGGCCCGCGCGAGGATCCGTATTATCGTCAATCACCTCATGCCCGTCGGCGACACCACCAGCATCCGTGTCCCGATCGTTCGGATCCGTATCGTACCGATGAACCTCTTCCCCATCCTGCAATCCATCCCAGTCGGTATCGGGTTCAAGCGGATTAGTGTCATAGTCCAGAACTTCCTCCCCGTCCGTCAGCTTATCACCATCGGTATCCGGGTTGTAGGGATCAGTGTCAATTTCACCTTCTTTGATGTCCGTAAGGCGATCGCCATCGCTGTCAATTGGACCATCCGTTGCAACAATGTTTGGAGCAATTCCTGCACCCCACGTCCACACAACCCCCGCATCAATGATTGCATTGGCCTCAGTATCGTTTCCAGCCACGAATGTGCGACCATCGACTCGGATTGCCCATTCATCATTAAAGTGGTACATCACGCCTCCGCCAACGCGGACTGCAGCGTCAAGTCCATCGCCACCAATATCTTCGCCGTACATGATCACTCCCACACCAGCTGTCAGATATGGATCCAAGCGTTCCCAGCGCGTAAAATGAAACAGCAGATCGAGATATGCACCAAACGCATACGTGTCGTGTACACCTTCTCCTACCTCGTCCGAAAGTCGTGAGTATCGCTCCCCATAGCTGTTGCGGTAGTTCTCATCAAGCTTGGGAGCAATGGCAATGCCCCCTTCAACAGACCACCATTCATTATAGTCATATCCCAAACGAACGGTGCCGAGAAAACCATCCTCAAGCTCCTCATCCCCCTCATACTGGATTGAACCAAGTCCGCCACTTAAATACCACTTTGCCTCAATAGACTGCTCTTGGGCTATTCCCCATGTTGCGCCCAACATGATCACGGCCAATAGCATTACGGATCGTCCAAGTTTCAACAACGTGTGACACATATAAAAACCTCCCTATTAATTCAGTTATCATGTTCGCTAAAAAATCCCCTACAAAGTAACCCATGGCGAAAGGAACATCAACCCCCAACCGCATTAAATCCAAACCCTCGCACCAACCTCTTCCGTTGCAATGGACGCCCATTCCCACAGGCGTTGAGGCTAGCAGCAGCCATAATACGTCTCCCCCCATCGTTCCAACCAACGCATGCTATGAGCAATCGAGTAATTCCATTAATCCTGCTCACGCCCGAGGAAACGGCATTCATTAACTGGGACGCGCATATCCATCGCGATACCGCTGTCGCGGTGATCCAGATACTCCCCCGCCCCACCCGCAACACGGCCAAGGGCAAAAGCAAGGAAAGGAAGATCAATCGCACGCTCTACCGTGATTTTCTTGTCAACCAACAACGGCCAGGCAATCCCCATCAACACACAGGTAAGGGCAGCATCCACGTTGACGGCGTGCACCTTGCTCGTCGCGCGTTGTTCCATCATGCCACGGGAGAGACGATGGTAGAAATCCAGAAAAACATTGTAGATATTATCCTCACCCATCACCTCGTTGATCACGCGCTCACGCGGATCATAGTTGACCGCCTCGGTATTGAAGACAGGATGCCCAAGACAGGGAACCTTCTCATAGGCCACACCCGCTTCCTTAGCCACCTTCTTACGCTGCTTGAACTCCTGGACAAACGCCAAGACCAGAGCATCGAGTTTCGGAGCCATGTTGCGGTCATACGGATCGACAAGATCCGTATCACGGAACACTTTGATCAGCATGCGTGCCGCCTTCGAACCGTTCCCGCCATGCACCGTTCCCATGCTACCAAGCGTGGCCATCATCGCCGTGTTAGGGCCGTTGCCAGCTGAGGCGGAAAGTTTCGCGCCCTGGGCAGAGATCGTACCCGGCCCATTGGTCAGGGCCGCCATCAGGCTCATGTCAAACAGACGCGCCTCAAAAGCATCCTTGACGGGATGCCCTAGCCAGTACAGCAGCACGGTCTCAGCAAACGAACCGGTCTTCATGAGGCCGACGAGTGAGCGCCCGTAGATCCGCGGGGTAGCCCCGTCATTGGATGAAGCATGCGAGGAACCACGCATCGACTGGTGACTCGGAACGCGCCCGATGCTGGAGGTCACGTAGTGCCTTACGAGCTTGCCGTACGGTTCTGGTATTGATGCTACATGGGGAACCAGATCACGCGGCAACACCTTCGCCAGCGAGCCTAGCTCGACAAACCAGGGCCGTAGGGCCAGCGGCCGTAGCGGGGCAAAATCACGCTTGATCTTGAGAGCGGACATTAGAGCCGTTGCGGCAGGAACCAGATCGTGCAGAGCGTCGACACGGATGCCGCGTGGATGCTCCGCCAGCAGCTTGGGCTGCTTGCGTCGCTCGTAAGGGTCGAAGACAGGAACACCAAAGTAGTCATCAAAGAGCGCCTTCTTCCCGGATGCCGATGAACCGGGACCGTCGACCACCGCGCCGGCATGTCCCAACGAAACGTCGATGCTCTCAGCAAACTCCCCAGCCACGTAGACCAAGATCGGCTTGGGGGTACGCATCTTCTTGATCGCCTCGATCGCCTCGGCCTCGTAAACACCGCCAGGCTCCACATACAGCACGATTATGCTGGTACGCTTGTCGCGCATCGCCAGCGCAAGAAGATCTTTCAACGGTGTCAGGATGTTGACATCCTTACCCGTCGAAATGCCGTAGGATATACCCAACCCCGCCGACTGCAGATAGGAGGCGATCGTATTGACCATATTGCCCGAGTTAGAAATGACACAGGCACACCCCTCCCTGAACGTTTCATTCGGCGAGTCACCACCCACCGCACCCACCCGCACCTTGTCGTGCACATTGATAACGCCCAGCGTGTTGCATCCCAGGATGTCGACGCCCTCGGTGTCCGCCAGTCGCCGCAGTTTTGCCGTGACCTCAATGGAAACGTTCTCGGTAATCACAAACACCGTCTTGACGCTGCCTCGGTTGTTCTCGAGGGCCTCCTTGACATCGCCATACACCGCGTCAGGCGGTGAATAAACGATAATCTTGGTCGGCCAGCGATTTTCCGGAAGTTGCGTGAGCATCTCATCAAACTGGCCAAATACGGGGATCGACTTCTCTCCCGGCACCTCAACCCTCTTCCCCGACTTGCCGAGCGCCCAACCGGCCACGACATTGCCGCAGAACTGCTGCGAAATCGTGCTCACCTTGGAGGCCTCGCGTCCGGTAATGTTTGACACGGCCACGCGATCACCCTTCTTCAACAATCCACTCAACGATCTGGCAATCATTTTGCACCTCCGTTAACCTTGGCGCACTGCTTCGCCAGTCGGGCCGCATAAGCTGCCACCAGCGTAATTGGCGTGTCCGGCCCAAAGAACACGTATGGCATTCCTAAATTCTCAAGCGTCTTCTTCATCATTGCGAACCCTTGCACCAGACCGGGGCCGCCACGGCCAATCACTACCGGGACCGGATGTGGACCATTGTCATCGACCCACTCCTGTAGAGCGTCGGCAATCGCGGCAAACGTAATGTCGACCTGCGTGTTGTTGGCCTTGCCGCCAAGGATCAAAAGCAAGGAGGCATCTGCCAGCTTGTGTCGAAAGCAGATCTCCGCGGTTTTCTTCATGCGCTCATACGGCGGATTGCCACCGAAGTCCGAAAGAAACATGGGGTCACCCCCGGCCTGTGCCAACGTCTCGATCACAATCGTACTGGCCCCACCACCAAACAGCATGGGGAGAATGAGTTTTCCGCCCAGGTCAGCCACGTGAGCCTGCCCCTGATGGCTCGACGCCGACCAAGCGTTCATCTCCTCCTCAAACACATCTACCATGGTTGGATACTCAGGCAGCTCAAAACCAAGATCCTTGAACTTGATGTTGTTCTCATCGAACGTGGCTTTGAAGTCGCAGGCGTATACTCCGCCGGCTTGCGTCACACGCCAGGGGTTTATCTCGCAGCTCTTCATGCCCGTCGCGCTGAACATGTCCCACTGCTTCACCAAGCAGAGCGCCAGATTCGAATTGAGCTTGCCTTCTGGCAGCCCCGCCTTGACTAAAGCTTCCGACGCTTGGTAGGCATTGAGCCCGCGAAACACGTTCAGGGGCACGGTAATCTTGTCCGACTCATCGACCGACTCGATATCGACCCCTCCCTTCGTGGAGACGGTGAGGGAGGGCGCGAGATAGCGGGAGTTGTAGGTAATGGCTGAGAACACCTCCATGTCGGCAGGCACGGTTTGGACCATGTAGGCCGTTCGGGGCTGCTGGCCCGAGACCACCTTGGCCGCGACCATCTTGAGGAGCGTCATCGCCTCGTGGTAGTTCTCCACTTTGCGCACCATCCCCGCCTTGCCCCGCTTACCCGCCAAGACATCCGGCTTGACGATGCCACTGCCCCAATCCGACAGCTTACGCTTCACCTCAGACTGCCGCACCGGCTCCACCACAAAGTCTGGCGCCGGAATCTTGAAACGCGACGCCAACATCTCCAGAAACGTCAACTCACCAATCTGTGCACTCATCACACCCCCCCCTGTTAACTAAAGCCGGCAAGCTCTCAACGGCCGAAGGCTACATCGTTCCAGCGCAGTGTTTCCTTTAGTTGACGCAGACGGGTGTCTGCATCGATAACGACCAACTCAATGTTGGCCATCTCTGCGAAGATCTCAATGTGGCGGGTCTCAACTTGCTGTGAAAAAACGGTATGGTGAGCGCCGCCAGCCAGAATCCAGGCTGCTGCGCCGACCTTCAAGCTTGGCATCGGCTTCCAGAGCACGCGGGCCACGGGCAATCTCGGCAGATCGTGCTGCGGTAAAACGGCGTCCACCTCGTTGACAATCATGCGAAAACGGTTGCCCATATCAATGGGCGAAACATTGATGGCCGGACCCGCAGACGCAGTGAAAACGAGTCGTGCCGGATCGTCTTTGCCACCGATATCGAGAGGATGGGTTGCGAGCGTCGGCTTCCCGGACGTGATCGAGGGACAGACCTCCAGCATGTGTGCCCCCAGCACCTGCTCCCCGTCGGGTGCAAAGTGATAGGTGTAGTCTTCCATAAAGCTCGTCCCGCCCTCGATCCCCTCACCCATCGCTTTCATGATGCGCACCATCGCGGCGGTCTTCCAGTCTCCCTCAGCTCCAAATCCGTAGCCCTCGGCCATCAGACGCTGAACTGCCAGGCCTGGAAGCTGCTTGAATCCGTGCAAGTCCTCAAACGTAGTTGTAAAAGCACCGAATCCACCTTCTTCGAGAAATGCTCGCATTCCGATTTCGATACGTGCCTGCTCGGCAATATTATCCATCAACGCATCGCCAGGAACAGTGTAGGCAGACCTATACTCCTTGACAAGTGCTTCGATCTCAGAATCGGTTACCTGATCGACATAGGCCTTGAGATCCCCCATCCCGTAGCCATTGACACTGTAACCGAACTTAATCTGGGCCTCCACCTTATCGCCCTCGGTGACCGCCACTTCGCGCATGTTATCACCAAACCGCGCGACTTTCAGGTGTTGAGATTCATGCCACGCTCTGGCAACCCGAGTCCAGACACCCAACTCTTCACGGACCGCAGGGTCTTCCCAGTGACCTACCACTACGGTGCGGCTTTTCCGAAGTCGGGAACAGATAAATCCAAACTCACGGCCGCCATGGGCAGACTGGTTTAGGTTCATGAAGTCCATGTCGATTTCCGACCATGGAATGTCTCGGCCAAACTGCGTGTGTAGATGGACAAAGGGCTTCTTCAAAGCCGTCAGTCCGGCAATCCACATCTTGGAGGGACTGAACGTATGCATCCAAGTGATGAGTCCAATGCAATTCTCGTCAGCATTGGCATCGCGACACACAGCGTAGACTTCGTCAGGCGTCTTGACGGTCGGTTTCCAGACAACATTAACAGGAATGCTAACGTCGGCATTCAAGGCGTCCGCAATTTGTTTCGCGTCTTTAGCGACCTGTTTGAGAGTCTTTGGCCCATACAGATGCTGGCTGCCTGTGACAAACCATAATTCATGTTTCGTGTTCATAATCATACTCCAATTTTCTCTGTTCCCTCCTGTTCAAACCAGCAGAGACCCAGTAACGCTTAACCATTTCAGCTTTCAGCTTTCCGAATTTGCCACTTCGTTGCTGATAATAATCGGCCAGTTGCCTTCGGCTGCGCAGCTTTTCTCAAGCACCCTATCATTTCTGTCCGTAATAGGCGTTCTCCCCATGCTTACGAAGATAGTGTTTATCCAACAAGAACTGATCGACCGCGCCAACGGTCGGATTAATCGACAGCGTGGTTGCCGCCATTTGGGCGACGGCTTCCAGAATGCGACCGTTCACCACCGCCTTCATAGCGTCGGCACCCCAGCTAAACGGCGCGTGACTTGACACCAGCACCCCTGGCAACTCTTCAGCGCTGAGGCTGTGTTGCACAAAATGTTCTTCAATCACTTTGCCGGTATTCAGTTCATACTCGCCTTCGATTTCCGTTTGCGTCAACGGGCGCGTACACGGCACGGCTCCGTAGAAGGTATCCGCGTGTGTGGTTCCGAGGCACGGAATTTCCTGATGCGCCTGCGCCCACGCTGTGGCAAACGGCGAATGCGTGTGCACAATGCCACCAAGCATTGGGAATGCACGGTAGAGATGCCAGTGAGTGGCGGTGTCGGACGAGGGGGTCATCTTTCCCTCGATCTTCTCGCCGGTTTCAAGCGAAATAACCGGCATGTCATTCGGCGTCATCGTATCGTAGTCAACACCACTCGGCTTGATGACAAACACGCCCAAGTCACGATCCACTTCGCTAGCATTCCCCCACGTCAGAATCGCAAGCTGAACGCGGTGAATCTCCTTGTTCGCCGCACAAACACGCGATCTCAAGTCCTCGTAGCTCATGGTTGACCTCGCTGTGCTTCGCGAATAGCAATCAATTCCTTCATCACCTCAAACTGATTTCCAGAGTATTCCCGGGTACCGAACAGATCGTGCAACCGTTTGTAGAGACCGAAGAGCTTTTCGTAGATGGCTACGTTCTCCGCGATGGGAGAATATTCAGCCTGCAGGCCGGCCACCATCACTTCCGCCGCGTCAAAGTCAGCATAAAAGCCCGCCGCAACCGCACCCGCCATGGCTGAGCCGAGAGCGCAAGTCTGATCGCTCGCTGAAACCTGCATCGGGCAGTTGAACACGTCGGCATAGATCTGCATCAGAAAGGGGCTCTTAATGGCAATACCGCCGCAGTTGATCACATTGCTAACATTGACACCATATTCGACCATGCGGTCGCGAATCATGCGTGCGCCGAATGCGGTAGCTTCGACAAGGCCCCGGTAGATTTCGTGAGGCGACGAATGCAAGGTCAGCCCCATCACCAGCCCGGTGAGCTGCTGATCGACAAGCACGGTGCGGTTGCCGTTGTTCCAGTCGAGCGCGAGCAGCCCGCTTTCCCCCGGCTTCAGGGCGTTGGCCGACTCATCGAGCTGCCGGTGCTTCATGCCGCCACCCGGCTGGACCTTGTGAACATACCAGTTGAAGATATCGCCCACGGCCGACTGACCGGCCTCGACGCCGTAGTTCCCCGGAAGAATCGATTCGGGAACCACGCCGCACACGCCAGGGATGTCGTCGAGATCGTGACTCATCGGCAGGACGGCAAGGTCACAGGTAGAGGTGCCGATCACTTTTACCATCGTACCGGGCCGGATACCGGAGCCAACGGCACCGAGATGCGCGTCGAACGCACCGGCGGCGATGGCAATGCCTTCTTTCAGGCCAAGCTTGCCGGCCCACACAGCTGTCAGCGTACCGATGGACTCGGCGATGTTGTACGCCTTATCTGGCAAGCTGGCGCGGACCTTTGAAAGCACGCCTTCGTCGAATGCGCCGATGAAATCCCCGGCGGGATACCCACCCCAATCCGGATTGAACATGGCCTTGTGACCCGCCGCGCAAATGCAGCGCTTAACCTGATCTAGAGCAGTGGTACCGCTCAGAACTGCTGGAACCCAATCCGCCAGCTCGACCCAGCTGGCCGAAGCGGCGAATACCGCGGCATCATCACGAGCACACTTGAGCAGCTTGGCCCAGTACCATTCGGAAGAATAGATGCCGCCGCACTTGGCAAGATACTCTGGATGAGCCGTCTTGGCGGCCTCAGTGATTTCGGCTGCTTCCTTGACCGCGGTGTGATCCTTCCACAGCCAGGCCATCGCATTCGGGTTCTCGTCAAATTCGGATATGAGAGCAAGCGCAACGCCGTCGCCATCCACCGGAATGGGGGTTGATCCGGTGGTGTCTACGCCGATGCCTACCACGTTATCAGCCACGCCAGTCCCTGCCAATGCAAGTGCTTCGGTGATAGTCCTTTCGATGCCAACGAGATAGTCGGCCGGATGCTGACGTGCCACATTAGGATCCTTCGGATCAATCACAACACCCATATCGCCATGCACATAGTTGTAAACCGCAGAACCAAGCTCCGCACCATCCTTCGTATCCACAACAACCGCACGAACCGAGTTTGTGCCGAAGTCTAAACCCATTGCGAACTTACTCATGAGATACACTCTCCTTCTTCATTGATTCTGTCCCAATATCTTTACTCAATTATACACTTTGCGCGATTGACCCACCGAGTGGGATCTAACTCATCCTCAAGCGTCAACGGCATCGTACGGGCTGAAACTAATGCATCAACAAAGAGATCAAAATAGTTTTGAGAAGGGGGCGTGACATCAAGATCTACGGGGTCACCTCCAACAGGAATCAAGCGCGCCTTTGCCCCATCCGCGTTCGATTCAACAACACCCTTCGTACCGAAGATCCTCACGATTTCATATCCCCACATATGTTTACCAAGCGGATTGAGATAGTTGCTAATGCCGGTGGCGATACCGCCGTTTTCCAGTGTCATTTGAATACCCACCGCCATGCGGCAACCCTTTTCAGGATCTGCATGCCCAAGCCGCGTCTCCTCCATCTGCATAGAGGCGATACGTTGACCGGCAATGTGCTCCACAAAACGCGCCACATAGACCCCAACCTGACGACCCAAACCACCATCTATGTTCTCATCTGAAGGACGCCCATTCCACCAGGGGTAGGACTTCTGAGCCAACACCTGAACCACCTCGCCAATCACACCGGATGCCACAGCCTCGCGCATTGCCATATACGGCTGACTCACCACCGTGCCCGCCATTTCGTGAAACTGCATGCCCGTTTCCTCTGCCGTCGCCATAATTGCATCAAGGTCAGACTCCGTCATAGCACAAGGCTTCTCAGCATATACATGCTTCCCCGCCTTCATGCATGCGATAGCGTGACGTGCCTGCTCGCTGCGCAACGGCGAGCAGAGACTCACCAACTCTACACGCTCATCTGCAAGCAGGGCATCGAGATCGTCATAGCGCAACACATCCCCCACCCCGTCAGGAAGCACGGAATCGCCAAATTCCGCTACGGCCACGAGCTCTGCCGCGGGATGATCAACAAGGTGTCCCGTGATCTGATGTCCGTTCGTGCCGTACAGTCCTATACCTGTCTTTCTAACCGGGTTCTGCATCAGCCATCTCCATCATAAACTGAAACACGCTATCGCCAAACCCAGGCAGACCCTCGTGCCCAAAATCGGGATAGAGGATCATATTCTTTTCGGACGTGATCTTGTTGTAGGCGGCAAACTGGGTAGAGGGCGGACAGACATCGTCGATAAGACCGCAGCCCTGCAGAATTTTGGCGCGGATACGCTTGGCGATGTTCTGCACGTCGATGTAACCCAACTTGGTGAAAGTCTCGTCTTCGTGTTCATGCGTGGGATCGAAGCGGCGGAAGTAATCCCGCAACTCGACATAAGCCTTCTGATCAAGGTCCATCTCCCAGACGCGCCGATAGTCGCAGAGAAACGGAAAGGTCGGTGCTGCACGATTAATGGAGGGCTCCAAGGCTGCACAAGCCAGCGTGAGCCCCCCGCCCTGCGAGCCTCCAAGCGCACCGACCCGCGTGGCGTCCACTTCATCAAACGCCATGACAATGCGGGCGAGCTGGGCCGTATCGAGAAAGATCTGGCGAAAGAGCAATTTTTCGGGGTTGTCGGCAAGGCCACGGATAATGTGACCATTCAGCGTGTTGCCCTTCACCTGTCCAGCATCCTCGGACAGACCACCCTGCCCGCGGCAATCAAGTGAGGCGATGCTGTAACCCACTGACGTCCAGGCGAGCTTGCTCATCCAGTCGCCCGCGTTACCGGAGTAGCCATGAAACTCCACCACGGCCGGATGCGGCTGGGCTGTCATTTGTAACGGCCGCACATACTTCGCATGGATTCTGGCCCTATCCACACCCGTGAAGTAGAGGTCAAAACACTCTGCATTTGGTGCTGCAAAATCGGATGGAATCAGTTCCACGCGCGGGTCAAGTGCGTGCATCGCCGCCAACGCCCCATCCCAGAACAGATCAATATCTTTCGGGCAGGGACTCACGCCCTGGTAGGTTTTTAGTTTTTCAAGCGGTAGGTCTACAACAGGCATAGTGGCTCTCCGTGTCACTCCGTTTATACATGAACAGGATACTTACTTGTTTACTCATTCTACATCATCTCGGTCTAACCGCTGGACTGGGCGCGCTTCATCGCCTCGATGACCTTAATGCCATCTCGAAATAGGATTCCCTCAGCCCCGTCAGAATTTCACGCTCCACTATGGATACGCCAAAATCAAGTCCAACAATTCCAACCTTTATCTTTTCCATAAACAATCTTCAATTGTTTTCCCTACGGGCCTGCATGAGTGCCACCCTACTTGGCCCTCTTCAAACGACGAGTCCCCGCAATCTTTTTCCTCACGTAGGCCAGACATCTTGTCCGGTTTCCGGTAGACGGACAAGATGTCCATCCTACTTCACAATCAATCGGCCTTCAATAGTTGTGCTCGCTGTATCATCCGGTTGACCGCCACCGACGCTAATGCTGTACTCACCCAGCGCTACAAAGGGATTTCCCTTCGCATCATATGCGGCGAGCTGCTTCCGCTTTAGATTAAACATCACCGTTTTGCTCTTCCCCACTTTGACGTGAATACGCTTAAACGCAACAAGCTGCTTAAGCGGTGTCGGCACTTTGGCAGGGTTGTTCGACACATACACCTGCACGACCTCGTCACCATCATGCTGACCGCTGTTCTTCACCTCCACCGAAATCTTCAGCCCATCTACCTTCAGCTTGAGGTACGCAAAAATTGTGTAACTCAAACCGTAACCGAAGGAGTAGAGCGACTTCTTCTTCATAAAGCGATAGGTTCGCCCCTTCATGCGATAGTCGGTAAATTCCGGAATATCTGCCAGTGATTTGATGAACGTCAGGGGCAGGCGCCCGGCGGGGTTATAGTCACCAAAGATGACGTCGGCCATAGCGTCCCCCCCGGCTTCGCCCGGGTACCATACCATCAGGATGGCGGCACAGTGCTTCTTGGCCCAGTTCAACTCAATAGGACTCCCACCGGTCAAAACCAGAATCACCGGTTTGCCGGTGGCATGCAATTTTTCAAGCAGAGAGAGCTGCCGCTCAGGCAAGCCAATCCGTACGCGATCACCTCCGCCCTCAGCATCGGGTACGCCCACGTCGCCAGACTCTTCACCTTCCATTTCAGGTGTAACGCCCATGCAGGCCACAATCACCTCGGCATTGCCAAGAACCCCACTGATTTCCGCATCAATCGCGCCTGAGCAATAGTTGACCTGTGTACCTGCCGAAACCTTCCCGATCACGCCCTCAAGCAACGTCGAGAAATGAGATGAGAAGCCGTTGTAGTTACCCCACAGCACGTCATGGCGCGTGGCATTAGGACCCACAACAGCCATAGCCTTGATTGCTTTCGAAAGTGGCAGGACACGCTTTTCGTTCTTGAGCAATACAATCGACTCACGAGCCGCCTTGAGCGCGAGATTCTGGTGCACCTCGCAGTTAACCACATCAGGCTTCAGTTTCGCCCACGGCACCTTGCTCTCCGGATCAAACATACCGAGACGGATGCGCGCTTCGAACAGCCGTTTGACAGAGACGTCTATCTCCGCCTCAGTGATCAGCCCCTGCTTCACCGCACCAAGCAAATGGGGATACATGTCGCCGCAATTGAGATCACAGCCATTCTTCACAGCCATAGCGGCTGACTCTTCAGCCGTGTTCACCACCTTGTGGTTGACGTGGAAATCCTTGATCGCCCAGCAATCGCTAACCACATACCCCGGAAAACCCCACTCATCGCGAAGGATATCCTGTAGCAGTGTCTTGCTGCCACAGCATGGCTCTCCGTTAGTCCGATTGTAGGCGCCCATTACCGACCAGGCGCCCGCCTCTTTGACAGTCGCTTCAAACGCGGGTAAATAGGTCTCACGCAAATCGCGCTGACTCACCTCGGTATTAAACGTGTGTCGTAGCGGCTCGGGCCCACTGTGAACGGCATAATGCTTCGGCGTCGCTACAAGCTTGAGATACTTGGGATCATTGCCCTGCAACCCCTTAACGAAAGCCACGCCCATGCGCGCCGTCAGGAAGGGACATTCACCATAGGTTTCCTGTCCCCTGCCCCAGCGGGGATCACGAAAGATATTGATATTGGGCGTCCAATAGGTCAGACCAAAATAGACTCCACGGTAACCCTGCTTCAGGGCCTGGTGATGCTTCGCCCGTGCCTCATCAGAGATGGCGCTCGCCACCTTGCCGGTCAGCGGCACATTGAATGTTGCAGCCATCCCGATGGATTGCGGAAAGACGGTTGCCCTTCCAGCTCGTCCAACGCCATGCAGACACTCGTTCCACCAGTTATAGTCCGGTACGCCCAGCCGTGGAATCGGCGGGGCATCGTGCAACATCTGCGCAATCTTTTCACGCAACGTCATCGGCCCTACCAGCGCATCCACACGCTCGTGCACACCAAGGTTCGAATCATACCACACATGATCTGTCTTCATCTTCGGCATGCGTCATCCTCCAATCTGAATACCGTCATATATAATCATAGAAACCAATCAACAATAGTACCGACGCATGCGGACAAATGCGCGGAAGAGAGCTATGCGTAATCCGAGATTGCCCTCCGAAATCGCATATAGCCCTGTGCATGGTCAAACACACTATCAACGCCCTTTTCTACAGGCAAGAATTCATGCACATTGCATAACCCCTGTGTCGCGCCTCAATGCATGTCCACATCACACGAACCGATGCCGCCACGATAGAAGCTGAATCGCACATTGGGGTGCAAACCAAGCAGCGACATTGGAACAGCGCTGTCGACAATCTTCTTGCTGATCATATAGGTGCTCAGGCGCAAGCCGAAGGCGTTGTCGTGATGGCCCGGATGCCAGATCGAGACACATTCGGCTTTGAAGGTCTCAACCGGGCCGACTGTAAAGGCCTGGTTCGGCACCATGTAGACGCGTCCACCGCCGCTGGTGCGGGCATTCTGGGCCAGAGTTAGCGGATGGAGATCCACTTGGCGCGCCCCAAGCTTCAGATACTCCTCCGGCGATGGCGGCGCTTCCTTGTAAGCTCCCGCCCGTTTCACCGGATCATTGAAAGCCCAGTGCTTGGTCTCCCCCTGCCCACCTTGCATGATCACGCAGCGGCACGCGTCAAAGGATGCCGAATACTCAGCCAAGCTGTCGTGCCTAGGGAAACGCAGGTTGCTCTCCAGTATCGCCAGCTCAGGGCGAATCCGGTTGAAGCAGAGGTTGCGGTCGGCCCTCTCGAAGGAGAGAGGAAAATCAACAGGGGCGGCTTTTCCGTCAATGCACCATTCGTCCATCCCCCAAAAATGCGCGTGCTTTAAATCGATACCAAGCTCATTGACTAGCCGTGCCACCAACGGCAACTGTTCGGTCGGCCCGACCGGCCCGCAGATCCCGGCAGGCTGTTCTGCAGTGGCTTCACGCCACGCTTCCAGATATTCCAGCGCCTCGGCCATGTACATCTCTTCAAACGTGTTGTAAAAGGTCACCGAGAATCCGGGTCGGGCCAAAGCCAGCAAGTCATCGGGCTGCAAATCGGCCGCCGCCTCCAGAATCTCGTGATCTAAAGTTGTATAGTCCCACCAGTCCGACGAAATCTTACTCAGTGCACGTGCCATCGCTTTGACTCCTCACTATTGATTATAACCATTAAATATATACGACAGTTAGCGCTTGTCAATGGTTATAACCAATACTATATTCCCAGTTGATGAGTGCATCCCAGTACAATCAGGTGGCCAACCGACTGCGGCAGGATATTCTTGCAGGGCGGTATAAGCCCGGGGCGCGCCTGCCCACCGAACGAGTGCTCTGCATGGAGTACGCTGTGTCACGCATCACGATCCGGCAAGCATTAACAGTTCTTGAGGAAGAGCAACTGATAGTCCGTCGCCAAGGCAGCGGAACCTATGTGCGACAGAACCCGACTCGCCGCATCCCGCTCATGATCGACTTCACCGGTAGCGTGCGTGAGCACGCCCCCTCGCTTTCCCGCAAACTGCTCACGTCGCGCACCAAAATTGCACCGGAATGGGTGGCGGATGAACTGCGAATCTCACACGCCGCCAACGTTCTCTACGCCGAGCGGATTGATTACCTCGGCAACACGGCCGTTGCCTGGGACGCGCTCTATATTCCCGCACCCTACGCGGAAAACCTGACTGAGGACAGCCTGGCGCGCGTTGACTTTGTGGAGGCTTGGTGCGACGCCGCACCCTTCCGCCCTATCGCCTGTCGGCAGCGGATCGAAGCCGTTAAAGCCACGCCTACAGACAAAAAGCATCTCGGCCTCCCAGCAGGCGCACCCCTGCTGAAAGCGGTCGATATCTACGACGTGACTAAGGACCGCCCAGCGGGGCTGTTCGTCAGCCATTACCACCCACACTACATCACCATCACCTCGCGCTTTCACTACGATCTGCAGAAGCAGGAAAAGGAGTCGTCATGACCAAGCGAGCTTTCGCCATTGCAGCCCATCCCGATGATGTGGAATTCGCCATGTCCGGCACGCTCATGCTCTTGAAAAAGGCAGGCTACGAGATTCATCTGATGCATATCGCCAACGGCTCGTGCGGTTCGCTTGAACTACCACCAGAGGAGATCGCCCGAGTGCGAACGGAGGAAGCGAAGGCGGCCACGGCGTTGATCGGAGCGATCCACCATCGCCCGCTTGTCAACGACATCGACATCATGTACGACAAGTCGCTGCTCGCGAGGGTTGCCGCGGTCATGCGCGAGGTAGCCCCCGAGATCGTCCTGAGCCATTCGCCGCAGGATTACATGGAAGACCACATGATCACCTGCCGCCTGGCCGTCACGGCCGCCTTCTGCCGCGGCATGCCAAACTACCCTACTGATCCTCCACGTGAAGCTATCGATCAGCCGGTCACCATCTACCACGCCCAGCCAAGTGGCAACCGCGACCCGCTCGATGAGCTGGTGGTCCCATCAATTTTTGTCGATGTCACAAGCGTCATTGACCGCAAGCGTGAGATGCTCAACTGCCATCAAAGCCAGAAGGTCTGGCTCGACCAGACGCAGGGAATGGAATCCTACCTCAACACCATGCAAGAACTGGGGCGTGAAGTGGGAGCGATGTCTGGTCGCTTCGACTACGCCGAAGGTTTCCGCCGCCACATCCACTCCGGTCTGTGTGAGGATAACGCCGACCCGTTGCGCACGGCCCTGGGCACGCAGGTGCTCAGCAGAGCGCGAGATCATTATGTGGACGGGATTAGCAAACATTAAACCTCCATGTATTTGTGGATTGTGATCACGTGGTTTATTCCCGCTCGTCAGGCGAGTCAGGCTGAAAGCCGTAAGACCAGATACAATCCGGAGCTACAACACCCATTGTAGTGCGGTTCAACAACAGGCATTGTACTAAACTCGGATGCTTTACTTAATGCCCTAATCAAGCTAGTGTTCGCACATTATCTTTTAGGTCAATAATACCATTTACAGTTTGGTTCTGGCATCTCCTCGGAGAGTCACCTACTGCTTTTGCAGCAAAACCAAACTGCAAACAATATAAGGATTTATTCTATGAACGTTGTACTCCTAAAACCTCCAAAGTTTCTTCAGGTCTGGGCCGGCGTCCCCGATGTGTTTAATGACCCCGCCGCGCACATCTATCCCCCTATGGGTATTATGCAGCTTTCGTCGTATCTAAAAGCGAACACCGACCACACCATCACTCTCGTTGATGCAGTTCCACCGCTTTGGTCATACGAAGAAGCGACTCGTCAGGTTCTGGCTCTTAAGCCTGACGTTGTGGGAATCACCACCACCACACATTCTATTCTGTGTGCGGCAACCATGGCACGTCTCATCAAACAGTCCGCTCCTGAAGTCACAACGGTTCTAGGAGGCCCCCACGTCATAGCATTTCCCGAACACGCCATGGCAATTGAGCATTTTGACTATGCAGTTCAGGGAGATGGCGAGCTCGCCATGCAACAGCTTCTTGACCGCATTAAGCACAAGACACAACCAAACGATATCAAGGGCATCATTTGGCGCGACGGAGATCGCGTTATTGATAACGGAGCAGCTGACTTCGTTAAGGACTTGGATTCTCTACCGCTCCCTGATCGAGAGAACCTCCCTAACGATCGCTATTATACCCCCTCCAATGCCTACCGCATGGCGTCAACTATTATGGGAAGCCGAGGGTGCCCAAATCAATGTGTGTTTTGTAATGTACCTCACCGTTTCAGAGCACGCTCCCCACGCCACATTGTGGATGAGATGGTTGAGTGCAAAGAGCGCTACGGTATTCAGGAAATACATTTCATTGACGATATTTTCAACATCACCACCCAGCGTGTCATCGACATCTCAGAGGAAATTCTGCGGCGGGGTGTCAATATGCACTGGGGCTTCAAAGCGAGCTGCAAGCAAGTTGACAAGGAAATGCTCGATATTGCCAAACGTGCCGGCTGTTTCCGAATTCACTACGGAGTTGAGACACATACACAAGAGGGATTGGACGCACTGCATAAAGGAATCACGATTGAGCGCATTCATGAAGTCTTTCGCATAACACGTGAAGCCGGCATCATCGCCATTGCCTACGTAATGGTCGGGTGTCCGCACGAGAAGACCCCAGAAGACGTTCTCGGCATCATTCCCTTCATTCGGGGACTGGATCCAGACTATGTCGTATACTCCCTGTTCACCCCCTACCCCGATACCGAAATATTCAAAGAAGGGGCAACGCGTGGACTGTGGCCAGCCGATGTCTGGGAGCAGTTTATGAGCGACCCGAAGCCAGGCGTTAAACTCCCAACCATGTGGACGGAACATCTAGACGAGGACACCCTCCTGTCCCTCTTTAAGCGCACAAACCGAGCCTTTTATTTCAGCCCAAAAGTTTTGTTGAGAACCTTCCTCCACCTGCGAAGTCCGGCGCACCTAGCGCGAATCATCCGCGGCGGTGTGAGCGTTCTGAAACTCCAACTGCTGAGCACGTCATCTCGCCGTATCTGAATGCAGTCGGACAACCCGGAAGTCTGAGGGATTGGTTTTTTGACGGCGTGTTTCCGAAATGGAGATTCCTCGGCCCCATAGGCCCCATAGGCCTCACCACGACCACAGTCGACCTCGGCTCTCTGACCGACCAACCGCGCTCAGCGTCACAATGCTGAACGACGCTCGCTCGCTCCCCCTGGACCCATGAGCCGACCTCTTATAGAATGTATGCTTTGCACTACCACCATTACCCCGAGTTAGTACAAACGATCGTTTCTATTTCACGTTGAAGGTGTCCGGCTTAGCATCCACCAGAGTTGCGACCATTCAATGCCACCGACATTATTCTGCTTCTTACCCGGCGTGCTACGGCCGTTCGTGACGTACTGGGTAAGCAATGCCTTGAGTGCTTCGACAACTTCAGGATTATCATCATATACATTCTGTGTCTCGCTGATGTCGGCCTCAAGATCGTAAAGCTGGATAGGCGGCAGGCCATCGCACGCCTCGCCAGGGCGTGGGTAGCTCCAGCCGCCTGACCCGGCACACATCTCGAGCTTCCATTTGCCTTTGCGGATGGAAAAAGAACCGTCAACCGAATGATGGATTGTCGCTTCACGCAGGGATTTGTCCAATGCTCCCCCCTGCCACACCAGTAGATTGCTTACGCTGTCCTCTCCTGCGTTGTCAGGAAGCTCAGCGCCAACGATATCCGCGCAAGTGGCCATGAAGTCGGAAAGGCAGACCGTCTCTTTAGAGGCTACCCCGGAAGCTATTTCTTTTGGCCAGCGTACAATCAACGGAATCCGGTGCCCACCCTCATAGATATCGGCTTTGTGTCCGCGGAACACGTAACTGGGCTGATGACCGAGTTTGGCCAGCTGCTCAAAATCCGCTTCCGGCGAACAGCCGTTGTCGGAGGTGAAGATCAGAATCGTATTCTCGGCAATGCCGCACCGCTTCAGCGCATCCATGATCTGCCCAACCACGTCGTCCACCATCAGACAGAAGTCACCATAGAGATTGGTTCCACTCTTACCCCGAAATTCTGCCGTGGGCAGTATGGGCGTGTGCGGAGCAGGCAGAGGGAAGTAGAGGAAAAATGGATCTCCAGTGGCAGCACGCTCCTCAATGTATTTGACGCTGCGCCGCGTAAAGTTCGGTAAGACATCCTCATGCTGAAAATCAGAGCCGGTGGGACCTTTAC
>Ga0307929_1000351_pt1 | contig 47230 bp, 45 predicted proteins | sample AceLakmetage1330_FD_203160 | JGI IMG/M metagenome (GOLD analysis project Ga0307929, IMG submission 203160) | Saline water microbial communities from Ace Lake, Antarctica - #1330 | ecosystem: Environmental > Aquatic > Non-marine Saline and Alkaline > Saline | place: Antarctica: Ace Lake... | reverse complement strand
CCCTGCATTGCCATCTATTCCGGAATCCTTTCTGCTGGAAACAGCAGCATAGGAACACTTTTTTCTAACCAAGGAGTGGGTCAAATTTGGGTTGCCACGATGGGTCATTTTTCAGTTGCCATTTCCAGCAGATCCTCGGTGTGCCGGTAATACCTACTGTTGCAATAAGTGGTGAGGGCATTTCTGCTGTGGTTTCTAAGCTAAAGGATATAACGCCTGCTAACGTGGATGATATTGTTGAAAGAATGGGGGGTGTATAAAAGATGGGATTGACTGTTGATCAGCGTTGGGGATTAATTGAAAAGATATCAGAAAAGACAGTAAGATTTGGCACATATCAGCACACATTAACGGATGCGATCGGGGATCTTACCGTGAGGCCTTCGACCGGCATACCGGTGGCTATTGCAGTTTTGTACGGATTCTGGAGTATATTTGGCAGCTTTGCCGGGACTCTATTTACGGATGGATTTTTGTGCAGGATCTTCGATGAACACTGGCTGCCCTGGATGCAATCGGTATTCCCCGGAGGTCTGGGGAACTGGTTTTATGCCATAATGGTGGATGCGGGGCATCTCCAGAATGGTGTACTTACAGCATCAGACAATAGTTTCGAGTCATTCGGTGTATTGACATCCGGGTTATTTGTTCCTTTCGGGGTAGTATTGCCTGCTATATTCATATTTTATCTGATGCTTGCCCTTCTGGAAGATGTTGGATACATGCCGAGGCTTGCAGTACTTATTGATACACTCCTGCATAAGATAGGCCTGCATGGATATGCCATTGTTCCTACGATCCTTGGCCTCGGATGCAATGTGCCGGCTGTAGTCTCAACAAGGATTCTGGAGACAAGGAAGCAGCGGTTTATAATGATGGCGCTCGTTGCTACATTTATACCCTGCGGCGCACAAATCGGGATTATGCAGGATGTTATCCCGGAATCTATCGGCTTTGTTATGCTTTATCTTTTTATAGGGTATTTTGTGATGGGTTATATATTAAACAAGGTTATCCCTGGCAGGGCACCGGAGATTTTGATGGATGTGCCTCCATATCGAAAGCCTATGTTGAAAAATATCAGCAGGAAGGTCTGGATAAGGACATCTGGTTTTTTGAAAGTAGCTGTCCCGTTTGTTCTCCTCGGTTGCTTAATCATAAATGTGCTCTACCTTGTCGGAACGATAGACTGGCTCGGTAACGTCTTTGCACCCGTTTTTGAGGGTTGGTTTGGGGTACCGAGGGAGACCGCTGGTCCACTTGTGGCTGCATTCTTGAGAAAGGATCTTGCCGTTGCCCAGCTCAGCGCCATTCACATGACAAAGTATCAGATGATAAGTTCTGTAGTGCTTGTTTCAATATATTTCCCATGTGTTGCGACCTTTGCGATGATACTCAAGGAATCTTGGAAAGCGCTTCTCGGGAGTCTGGTTGTTCTTGTTATCGCGGCTTTTGGATGGGGAGGACTATTACACTTGATATGGAAATTAATGGGGGTGGCATAAATGAATGAACGAGTTGAAAAGCTTTATGTTTTATATTTCTTAGTACTGGGTCTTGTTACACTGGGCTTTGGTATGGCAGATTTTATTGTAACAGCATCAGGCAGTGAATATACCTCAGCTTTGCTTATGATACCAAATGATGGTTTTAGAGGTGGATGGGGTGGTCTTGTGATGATCTTTGCCGGAATATTTTATCTCTCAGGTCTTAAAGGTGCCGGCGAGATCCATCAATCAGGAAAAGTAGTGATGGGAAGCATACTGATATGGGTAATGGCAGGTACCGATATATTCGGTATGATTGCCGAGTCCATACCAGGTGGTGAAGAAGGGTGGTTCAATACAGGGAAAGTGTTTTGGGGTACATATGCACCTCCATACGCACCAGCAATATTTTTGCTGCCATTCTCCCTTATAGTGATTTTCTATGTTCACAGATACTATAGAAAACCGAAAACGTTAAAAAAGGCTTAGAAAGGAAGTGGATAAAATGGAGGAACCGAGGATAATGATTGATGTAAGAAATATGCCAAAGGTAGCTGACAGGCCCAAAAGAGTCTCAAGGGAGCTTGATAAAAATGAATCGGGAGAATATGCGGAAATAATAGCAGATGATGAAAAAATGCTTAAACTTGCGCCCAAGATGATAGAATCAATTGGGAAAGCCGATTTTGTTAGGACATGGAAAGGAGATGATGGCTTTTATCATACCTTGATCAAAAAGAAATAATTAAAGAAAAATCAGGGCCAACAAGGGGGGATCGGTTTGGCGGTCACTCCCCTGCTACCCCCTACTTCCCAAAGACATTGCTCCCGAAAGAGAGCTCTGTGCCTTTTGGGGCCTTTGTATGTTGACTGTAAGTGCATTTTTAGAAAATGTCAAAAGAAAACAAAAAGAAGAAAGCAGATGCTAATAATCATGACAAGTCTGATCGTGTGATCTGAACATATTCTTCAAATTAACCGTGATGGCATCGGACTGTGGACATGTTTGCGCAGTCGTTACATTTCTCTTGATCAATGACATATGTGCTTTCGCTATCGGCGTTAGTGATGGCATTTCTGGGACATTCAAGACGACATGCATCACACTGAATACATTTTTCTGCGATTATCTTGTAGGCCATGCTGTTCACCTCCTTTCTTAAAGATAATCAACAATATCGAATAGTTAGAGGCTGCAAAGTATTTTAGGGGAGCCTATTTTCGAGATCATAAATAAAGTGATGGGTATTAAAGATTTAGAGCAGAGTCCCGAAAATAAAAAGTATCTGGGAGGGTTAAAACAGTATTTTCAAAGATTTGAGGAGCTACAAATAAACACGGATTTACTCAACTGGGTAGAATTATTGGCGCTTGTTTGGCTCTATTTTAGAGGTAATTGTGGACAGGTTAACATTTTTTCAGCATATCCAACCGGAAGATCATTTTTCCTGTACCACCAAAAGTCATTGTTTTTCACAGGATCATAACATTTCGACTTCCCGTCAACAATGATTTCTGGCGACAGGTACAATTTATCACGGCCGCATCTCATAAGGCGATCAAACATTATTACATATCCTACAAATAAACCGTTTTTTTGGAAACATTGAAGGCTATATCTGGAGCAACATGGATACATGGGGCATTCCCCGGATCTGACAGCAGAAAGATGATTTAATGGTCCTTGATAGAAACGAACCACGGCACTCAGAGGGTTGAGATCAACCCTAGATTTCTTTTCTGTTGTCCTTGTAGAAGCACAGGAAAGCAGGAGACGCATGCTTAGTAAGCTTATTAAAATTCTTTTCATCATGATTAAAGATACCCGTGGATAAATCGAGCCCTGGATTTTCTAATATTAATCCGGCGAATAATTATATCTATCCAGTCACTCCCGCGAAAGCGGGAGTGACTGGATGCTGGAGCAATAGATTAATACTAAACGTTTTCTTTAAAAACAAGCTCCAACACTCTATCCGATCCCTATATGCAATGAAAGGGGTTAACACAAAAGAACATCCAGTCTTGACAGCAGGTTTCTTGTGTTATAGTTGTGTATAAAAAATATCATATTTGGTCGCCCGATACGAAGGATTCTTCTAAGCAGCCTTTTTATACCTGAAAAAATGAAATATAGATTAAGCGTATCACTTGTATTTGCAACCTTTCTTTTGCTTGCCTTTTCGCAAACGTCTTTTTCGCATCCCCACGCTTTTATTGATAACAAGCTTACAATGATTTTTGATAACGAGGGTTTTGCGGGAATCCGGGTGGAATGGGTTTTTGACGAGTTTTTCAGCAGTATGATAACCGGCGATTATGACCGGAATCAAAACAACATATTGGAAAACTCTGAGATCGACGCAATCGAAAAAGAGGCTTTTGATAATCTGGCCAACTTTGATTACTTCACCGTTATCAGGATTGGGGGAAAATCGTTTAAGGTCAAATATGTTCATGATTTTTCGGCGGCACTGAAGGAAGGTAAGCTTATATATGATTTTTTCATGCCCTGTCATGTCAAGGCAATTTCCACCTTTAAAGAGGTTGTGATTTCGCAGTATGACCCCACCTATTATACGGACATGTCGCTGGACGAAGGCCAGCCCGTAATGATAGAGGGTGATTCAGGTTTTGAAACCAGTTGCCGTATCTCTAAAAACCCCAAAGTATCTTATTATTTCGGTCTTGTTCATCCCATTGAAACGATTGTGAGGTTTAGACTGAAAAATGAATAGATTACCCGTACTTATTTTGACATTGTTGTTATTCGCTTGTGCAAGCCAGGCTAACGCGCAAAACCCTTTTGTTTCAAAGGACAGGCAAGAAACGGTTTCCCCATCGCGCGTTCAATCGTATCCATTTCTTGCCAAGATTTCTATCTGGCAGCGGCAACTCAATCAGAAAATGGCAGACTTGACAAGACAAGCTCGCGAAACAAAGAGCCCGAAGCCTTTGCTCTTACTGATTATAATCTCTTTCGCGTATGGTGTATTACACTCAGCCGGGCCGGGTCATGGTAAAACGGTGGCCATGTCCTACATGATTTCACGTGATAGCAGTCTCAGGGAATGTGTTATGCTGGGCAACTTCATTGCCCTTTTTCATGGATTATCCGGAATAATTCTGGTGCTTGCAGTGCACTTCATACTCCAGAGCACAGTCATGGGGTCTCTGGAGAGCCTAACCCGTACAACACAGATTATAAGCTACAGCCTTATAGCATTGTTGGGAATGGGTCTTCTGGCAAAAAATTTCTACTCTTGGAATCGACGAACCGAGCCCGAAACATTGAATCATTCCGGGTACGCCATGGAAAAGCAGAGAGGGCCGTTGACGGCAGCCTTGATTGTGGGGATCATACCCTGTCCCGGAGTTGTTCTGATAATGCTTTTTGCCATGTCTCTACATATGTTATGGCTAGGCCTGCTTCTTGCTTTTATTATGATTTTCGGTATGGCCGCAACTATCTCGGCAGTAGTGATCGCCGGGGTTGCCGGTAAAAAGATGCTCCTTGGTGCGCTGGAGCAAAAAAGTAAGATTACCGTCGTCGTTGAGCGAATCCTTAATATAGCGGCTGCCCTCATCGTAACAATCCTGGGATTAACCTTTCTTGCCGCAACGGTATAAGGGACTATCTGCCAAAAGTTGCGGAAAATGCGCTCGCTGCTCAGCTAAGTCATTGGTTTAGGTTGGGATTTCCGGAGACATTCATGATAAGTCTTGCCAAGGGTTTTTAATAATATTGAATAGTTCAAGCGGAAACAATTGATTTTTTCCTGAAACGATCTTGAGGATAAGTAGGTGAAGACAATGTCCGGCTCATGTCATATTTTCATGAATCGACTCACTCAGTTCAAATACAAGTCTCCACGTAAGCTGGCCGAGCCAGATCAATGATAACAGGTTGAAATGTGCAGATTATTGATCGTGATTTTTCCCGGGTGACGTGATATTTGTAACTTCCTGTAGTCGTGATTATTATCGATCGGCTGCATATCACACAGTACAAACTATAATCTGCACGGTCACGTCACTCCCGTGGAGGCGGGAGTTCATATCAAACATAAAATCCTTGACTTCTAATCTAATAGAAGTATCATCAAATTCCTATTTGTTCTGTGATTTTCAAATCGATATCAGGAGTCTTAATTCTTTACCGTACAAAAAGAGGGAATTATGATCTGACCAAAATACGACCCTGTTTCACAACAAGTGGCGGGGTTTTTATATTTTACGTATCTAATAGTGTTTCAAATCATTAATGTGTGAAAAAAACAGGTAATAGGGCTCTTATGAAAAAAACTTTGCTTCTGTTATGCCTCATCGCGTTGTTCCTTTCCGGGTGCGCCGGCACCATGGATATGCGGAAAATTTCGGTTGAGCCAAAAATCTCGACCGAGAATATGCAGAAAAGTCTCCTGAAAGCGGGGCTGCTTCTCGACGACAAATTCACCAACTACAAATATGCCTTTGAGACGGGCCAACAGCTCGTCATGCTGGCTAAGGTGAAGGGAGAAATAGAGATCGGTAAGAATCTGTCCCAGGCGCTTTACGGGCTTGTTTCCAGCAAATTCGGAAACGTTTTGATTGGTCGCAATGTAAGTAAAATGAACGATGTTGACATTTATTTTGTTCCCCGTATCAAATCATTCACATATTCACCCCCATACACGGGCTTCCATTCTCATACCGCTGATGCGGAGCTGGAAACGGAAATTTTCTCCGGGGACGGCCGGCTGCTGCACAGTTTCATCGTCAAGGGAAAGGGAAGAAGGCACTTTATATATCAGATGGTCTTTGAAACAAACTATGACATGGCGCATTACGCGGTGAACGAGGCCATAGATAACCTGCTGAAGGAATTTTCCAGAAAGCTTAATGAGTTTTATTGATTCAGACAGAAGTGAACAATGCGGTTGAAACGATTGCTGGTAATTGTCTTGGTACTTTGCGCCAGCGGTTGCGCATCCCAGAGAGGGTTAACCCAGTCCGAAGGACTTGCAAACTACCACCCATTATTACTGTATGCCACCAAGAGCAAGGGAGATATACTCACTCAGGAAGGTTTGGAGTACCTTCGTGAAGGTTCCTTCGACAGGTTTCTATCCTCAATGCGCGAGGCTCTGACGTTTTACTCCGGCAAAGGGGAGAAACCATCCGACATTTCCCGCTATATGGGCAAGGCCTATCTCGACCGTAACGAATACGATAAGGCACTGTCTTATTTTAACCAATCGGTATCCGCTGCCAAGAGCAGCCGATACCCTGAGGGAATCGTTCTGGCGACTGTCGGAATGGCAGACTGCTATAAGAAAATCGGGGATACGGATAAAGCCGCAGAAGTTCTGGCGGCGGCCCAGCAGGACAATCGTGAGTCCGCAAAGGGCGAACATCCACTCATTGCGCTCAGCATGGGTGAGACGCTCGCACAGCAAGGCCGTTTATCCCAAGCGCTGAACATCTTCACTCGGACCCTTTCCAACATCGACAGCTACAAAGACGACAAGCTCAAACAATCGGTCTATTCCTCTCTGGGCACGACCCTTTTTGCCCTCGGCCGTTACCGGGAGGCGATCACCCATTACCAGCGTGCCCTCGATCTTGCCCGAAAAAGTTATGACACGCCCGATATCCTGGACATCCTAAACAACATCGGTTTTTGTCTGGTGTCGCTGAAAAAATACAACGAAGCCGCCATGGCTTTTCGGGAAGGGCTGGGACTTTTAGCCGTCATGAACCTGCAATATCCCGAAAAACAGATGTACGCCAATTATGGTCTGGGGCTTTTGAATGAAGAGCAGGGCCGCAATACTCAGGCGCTACTTTACTACGACACCGCCATCAAATTCATAGAGGACTTGAGAGGCAGCCTGAGTTCGACGGAGTTCCGATCCTTGTTCCTGGCCAACAAGATCGCCGCCTATGAACATGCCATTGACATCTTGCTCACGGCAGCCGCTCAGACGCCGGATGAAGTTCACCTTGATGCACGATTTGCCAAAGCAAGTCTCACCCCCATAGAAGTGGCCTTCTTTTATGCCGAAAGTACCAAGGCCAGATCTTTTCTCGAACTGCTCTCCAAGGCCAGAACGGGCGCCCTTGCCAATCGGATCCCACGGGAACTGGCCGAACAGGAGCAGCGGTTGCTCAGCACCATTGACTCGATCCAGTCCTCGGGAAGCAGCCAGTCGGAGGCACAGCAAGATCTCCTGAAAAGATCGAAACGCGAACTCGATGAGTTGATCGCCAAGTTGCGGAAAGAGTATCTGGATTATGCCTCCATTCGCTATCCGGAGCCGGTTATGGCAGGGAATATTCCTCTGCGTGTAAATGAGGTGCTCCTCGCCTACAAGGTCAATCCCAAGAAGACCTATCTTTGGATCATGGAAAAAGGCAAGAAACCGTCGGTCATCGAAATCGCCGCGAGTCGGGAAGAACTTACCCGGAAAGTCAGGGAATTCCGGAGCGGACTTAAAAATCCGGACCGAGTGGAGGCCTACGACCCCGAGAAAGGGCGGGTTCTGGGCAGACTCTTGCTGGAAGAGGCTCTCAACCGGATAGACTCGAACAAAAATATCATCATCACCCCCGACGGCGTTCTGAACATGGTTCCCTTCGAGGCATTAACGGTTGGTAAAACAAAAAATACGATTCAATACCTGGGAGAAAAATACAAAATCAGCTATTATCCCTCCGCCTCGGTCATGGCAACCATGCGGCAGTTCAAGGAAAGTCCCAAATTATCCAAGCCCCTGTTTGCGCTCGGCGATCCGGTCTATGAGGATTCCGATGTACGTTACAGCCGGAGCAAGTCCGACAACATCGTCGTAGCCTCCGCCGATCCAGCGCCCTCTCTCAATTTGCGCAGTGCCCTGGTCCGCAGCGGTTTCTCTTTGCCCCGGCTGCCCGAGACCCGCGACGAGGTCCTGGAAATCGGCGCACTCTTCGGGTACAAGGCCAATGACCCGAACATCAAGCTCGATATGGACGCCTCCAAGAGCGAACTTCTGAAATCTGATCTTGGCCGTTACCGGTTTATCCATTTTGCCACCCACGGTCTTTTGAGCGGCGACATTCCTTACATCCTTGAACCGGCGCTGGTTCTGAGCCAACCAGGAAACCGCAACCCCGAGGACGGCTTCCTCAAAATGAGCGAGATACTTGAATTCAAGCTCAACGCCGATGTCGTTGTCCTGTCGGCCTGCAAAACAGCCCTGGGAAAAGAGATCGCCGGAGAGGGAATCGTGGGTTTAAGCCGCGCATTCATGCTCGCAGGGTCCAAATCCGTCATTGTGAGCCTTTGGAGCGTGGAATCGAATTCGACGGCAGTCATGATGAAGAGCTTCTACTCTCATCTGAAACACGGAAGATCCAAGGAAGAGGCTCTCAGGCTGGCCAAGCAGGAATTAAAAAATCAAAGTTTAATATCAGATGATCTCAGCCGTGGCGTGAAGATAGCCGGACGGGACAAGAAAACCCAAACCAGCACCGAGCACCCTTTCTTTTGGGCGCCTTTCATATTAATCGGCGAATGGGAGTGAAAACACTGGAGGCCACCTCCCGGCACAAGGTATTCAGGATGCACCTCGCCAGATGATCCGGATGCTCTCGTCGTGGAGGCATTCCGGGCTTCACGTGTTCTGCGAAAACCGTATCCGGCCGAAAGATGAAACAACAATAGAAAATCTGGCGCGACAAATTATCCGTGCCTCGTTTTCTCACAACAGAAGATGACCTATGTGCCGGAATCAGCAATGGTCACCTATACGTCCAATAACAACAAGGCCTTTCCTGCCGTGTAACGGCTGACCACCATGTGTTCTTATATGCCGGACAGGGGGTGGGCGGGTTGTGCGGTGCTATGTGTCTATTAGAAGGGTAGAAGTCAGTAATTTTTAAAATGGAAGGTACATCACTACTTATTTGGGGAATGATATTTGGAGCAATAGGCCTCGGACTCCTTGCATATGGGAAAAAGCAAAAGGCAGTAGTTCCATTAATTGCCGGCATCTCTCTATTTATCATCCCCTATTTTATATCGAACGTATACATGCTTGTAATTGTGGGTGCTGTTTTGGTGGCTCTACCATATTTTGTAAGGCTATGATGCGCTAGTTAAAGCCTATACAAAAGGTCAGCACATATGAAGCATAAAACGCTGTAGTACTTATGAGTTTGTAAACAATACTTATTGTCAACACATAACAATGCAAATTCACTCGGATGTCAATAAGCGTCGCTCCCTACCGCTCGATTTGCTTTTGCCCCCAGTGATTTGCGACGTTAAATGTCTCAATACATGAAGACTTTGATCCGTAATCATTAAAACTCCACTGAAATGATTTTGAGCAGTTGTAGGTGGAGACAATAACCGGGACCATCGACATTTTTCTTGATCTTGGCTGAACAGTACCAATTGAAACCTGCTATACAGTCGCAGCAGCCCAAAACACGACTTCAATAAATATTCGATTTTATTAAAAACAAAACGGTAATGCCTTGCGCCTCGCTCAGTTCATTGATTTCTCTCAAGTACTTTGGAAAATCAGGGTGTGTTTTTATCTGTGAATGTTGTGGTTCTTTAATGGATAATTTAATCCGACCCCCTTTATTGCTGTTTGAAAATGATTAGCCTTCTTGCCTTGAACGACCAATTTTGCTAATGAATCAGTTGCAGGACATGAGGTTATAGAAACTCTTTAAAAAGGAAAGAAAAAGATGAGCACGAAAATAGAGAACATATGTATTGCAGGTATAGGCGGTATCGGCGGATATTTCGGAGGAATAATCGCCCATGAAATATCACAACAAAAGGACACAACTCGAAGCGTGTCTTTTATTGCCCGAGGCGCACATTTAGAGGAAATCAAGAAGGAGGGACTGATCCTTAATACGGTGAAGGGAGACAGGTTGATCTGTAAACCCACACTGGCCACCGATGACATAGACCAAATCCCTTCCCCCGATTTGTGTCTCCTCTGCGTCAAAAGTTATGACCTGGATGATATAGCAATTCGTCTGGATAAGGTAGTTACGAACAACACGGTTGTTATACCACTTCTCAACGGCGTCGATATCTATGAAAGGGTCAGGCGACGGTTGAAAAAGGGAATTGTTTTGCCCGCCTGTGTCTATATCGGAATCAGTATAGAAAAGCCAGGTGTTGTCACACAACAGGGAGGGTCGGGGCTTATCCTGTGCGGCAATGACCCGGATGTAAAGGATTTCAACCCGGAAGTACTGCAATCTTTCTTCGACAGTATGGGTCTCAACTTCAAGTGGAACGCCGATCCCTTTCCCGATATATGGGAGAAATATATATTCATAGCGGGATTCGGACTGGTCACTGCCTATTCGGAAAAAACCATAGGAGGGGTCTTCGCCGACAGCGAATTAAAGAATATGGCCCATCAGATTATGGATGAGATAGTGTTAATTGCCAGAAAACGTGGAATCACACTGCCCGAAAACATCGTCACCGAGTCTCTGGAAAAGGCAAACAATTTCCCCTACGAAACGAAGACATCCTATCAAAGGGATGTGGAGGCAAAGCGTGAGAGGAACGAAGGGGATCTGTTCGGGCAAACAATTATCACGATGGGAAGGCAGTATGGGATACCAACGCCTGTCACCCAATCGGTCTATTCGAAAATTCAATAAATTCCGGCGACACGATACTAAATTATTGAAGTCGATTCTTTAACCTTAACTTGCTCGTTGCCTATAATGACCTGATATTATAACTATGCAAGGTGGTTTCCTGATTCCCATGCACTTCCGCCAATGAAATTAATATCGAATTCTTAGTCTCTCAAATTACGTTGTATTAATCTACGAAGCGTGTTCTTCCGATGTCATACTATTAAAGTTACCTTCCAGGCCCATCGGCTCTGGATCAAATATCCGTTCATCCATCAAACGGGGTTCCTTTATGATCGGTTTAAAATCCATCAGGGCAAGAATGTCTTTCTCGAGATCAATGCCGGGGGCGATCTCGATAAGCTCCAATCCTTCTTTTGTCAAGGCGAAGACACATCGTTCAGTTACGAACCGCACATATTGATCCTGTTCGGCGCTGTATTTTCCGCCAAAGGTCATATGCTCAACCTGATCCACGAACTTCCTGGTTTTGCCTTCCTGGTCTATGTGGAGCTTGTTGTCGCTCACAGAAACCTTCAACCCTCCGGCGGTAAAGGTGCCCACAAATATGCACTTTTTCGCGGCCTGGCTGATATTGATAAAACCACCACACCCGGCGAGTTTTGGCCCGAATTTGCTGACATTGACATTGCCGTTCTTGTCCGCTTCCGCCATTCCGAGACAGGTTATATCCAATCCCCCACCATCATAGAAATCAAACTGGTAGGGCTGGTCTATGATGCAATCCGGGTTTGTTGCGGCCCCAAAGCTCAATCCCCCGGCAGGAACACCTCCAATGATGCCGGGCTCGGCAGTGAGGGTGAAATACTTTGAAACTTTTTCTTCATTGGCCACATTGGCAACACCCTCGGGCATGCCAATTCCCAGATTTACAATATTATTGGCCTCCAATTCATGTGCGGCTCTTCGCGCGATGATCTTTCTGGCATCCATTTTCATCGGGGTCATGGATTGTAATGGAATTTTTACCTCGCCACTGTAGGATGGGTTATAAACCTCCGCAAAGGTCTGCATATGATTTTCAGGCCTGGAAACGACGACGCAATCGACGAGAATCCCCGGTATCTTCACATCCCGGGCATTCAATGTTCCTTTCTCGGCGACCCTTTCAACCTGGACAATGACATATCCGCCTGAATTTCTCGCGGCCATTGCAATAGAAAGATTTTCGATGGTTAAGGCCTCTTTTTCCATGGTAATGTTGCCATCTGTATCGGCAGTCGTGCCCCTGATGAGGGCTATATTTATTGGAAGGAGTTTGTATGCCAGGTACTCCACACCATCGAAAGTGATGAGATCTAGAATGTCTTCCGTGGTTACATCATTTATTTTTCCGCCCCCGTATCGTGGGTCGACATAGGTCCCCAGACCTATTGTTGTAATGGTTCGCGGTCTATGGGCGGCAATATCCCTGAACATGTGGGATATTACTCCCTGGGGGAGGTTATATGCTTGGATTTTGTTCTCCATTGCCATTTTGCCAAGTTTTGGAGCAAGCGCCCAGTGGCCCCCTATAACCCTTCTTAACAGACCTTCATGGGCAAAGTGATTCAGGCCTCTCTCAGAACCATCCCCCTGACCAGCGGCATACATAAGAGTTAAATTCCGGGGCTTTTGATGACGCAAAAAATAATCTTCAATCTGGACAGCTATTTCCTCGACAACGGCTATTCCTACAAAACCGCCGGTTGCTATAGTATCACCATCATTTATAAGTTGAATGGCCTCTTCTGTTGTTACTACTTTATTCTGCGCCTGCTTGGTGCCAAGGATAACGGGATGACAGTCGGCTTTTTCCGATGGGTTTTCGTTCATTGTTAAAATCCTTCCATTTTAGAACATGTTTTTTACAAATTCTGATCTCGGTAAGTGGTTGAATAGTTGAGCAGCTAAATTCACGGGCATATTTGTTTTTGGCAAAGTAATCGAACATCAACCGTTTTGGTATTTGTACCTTGCTGAAATTATGAAGATTATCTTACAACTCAACAACTTAACCGTTTGATTGTGTCTTAAATTATAATTAAAAATCAGCATTTATCACATCGGCCTGGGGGGGCTCACAACGGCCTCACCTTCCAACACGATTATCTCATCCTGATTGGTACAGGTAGTTTTGAGACGCACTTTATTTTTTTCAGCTATGATTTCTATGACCTTCGCCCGAGCGGTTATCGTGTCACCTATCCGGACCGGGGCCAGAAACTTGAGGCTTTGATCGAGATAGACCGTTCCCGGTCCTGGAAGCTTCATGCCGATTACCGTCGAAATAAATCCGGCCGAAAGCATGCCGTGAGCGATGCGTGTCTTGAAAAAGGTTTTTTTTGCATATTCCTCGTTTAAGTGAGCAGGGTTGAAATCACCGCTCACTCCGGCATACAGATAGACATCCGTTTCGGAAACGGTTTTGCTGAATTCTGCATGAGCGCCTACCGCAAGATCACTGATAGTTTTACCGGTCATTTTTCTTCCTTCCTTTACGGTATCAAGATTATAAAGCGTGTAGATAAATGATATACAAGGATTGGACTTTCAAAAAGCGTGCCAAGCAGACAGTTGCATACTGGAGAGAAACATGGGAGGTCAGGAAACGGCTATGTACCTTTATTTGCCTGAAAAAACTGCAAGGGGATGATTCCTGGGAGGGTAGCGACATAAATTCAGGTGTATCAGTATAGCTACAATTGTTGAGGTTCTTCTTTGAGCTTTAGCGGTATGTTATATTTTTTCATTTTTTTATAAAGGAGAGTCCGATGAATACCAAGAATATCCGCAGTTTTTTTCTTGTTGTTCCCGGTAGTATTGAGGGCATGAATGATGGCTTTTTTTTCGGCCTCACCATATACACTTTTCAGAGAGAGTCGGTTTGTATCAGTTGAGGCGCTTTGATCACTTCTAATTTCATACGGTTTACGATGCTTGTAGAATGACAGATCGTGTACATAAATGATATTCCCCTCCAGCGAGGAAAGTGTTCTTTCGATCATATTCTGCAGCTCTCTGACATTTCCAGGCCAGTCGCGATTTATCAGGGCATCTTCAACCCCCGGATCAATCAGTACTTCAGGGAGGTATGTTTCCTCAGTAAGTCTTTTCAGCAGGTGTTTTGCCAGTGGCATAATATCATCCCTCCTTTCGCGAAGCGGGGGGATGTGGAGATGGATAACGTTCAACCTGTAAAAGAGATCCAGCCTGAATCTTTTATCAGGGACCATTTCCTGAAGATTCTGATTTGTGGCGGTAATGAGACGAAAATCAGACCGAATCACAGAAGTTCCACCAACCCTTGAGAACTCTTTTTCTTCAAGAACGCGCAGTAGTTTCGGCTGCATTTCGAGCGGCATATCGCCAATCTCATCAAGAAATATAGTGCCGAGATCGGCCAGTTCAAATTTGCCCGGTTTCCCGGCACTGCTGGCCCCGGTGAAGGCTCCTTTGACGTACCCGAAAATTTCCGATTCAATCAATTCCCTGGGGATGGCAGAACAGTTGATTTGCACAAAGGGATAGACCCTGCGTGGACTGGCATGGTGGATAGCCTGGGCAAACAACTCTTTTCCTGTCCCGCTTTCCCCTGTTATAAATACGGGAAATGAATTGGCGGCGGCTTTCAGGGCCTCATTTTTCAGAGATGTGACAGCACTGCTTACACCCACAATGCTGTCAAATGTATAGCGTGTTGAGCGAAGGGTGATCAGTTCCTCTTCATATTGTTTTACTTTTGATTCCAGCAGAGAGAGCTTCTTCGCGAGCTTTGCCACATCTTTAACATTTCTGAACACCACCTGACCGTACACGGCTATGACTTTACCGTTCCGCTTAATGGGGATTCGCTGCACAACCATATTATTTCCCTGTATTAACTGAGATTCGTTAATCTCTGGCTTGCCCGTTTTTGCCACAATATGCATGCGTGTATTTTCAACAACATCGGCACAGTGCCTTCCGATTTGAGCTTCGGGATTTATATTCAGGAACCTGCCGTAGGGCTCGTTGAAGTAGGTAATATAGCCTTCAGCGTCTGTTACTATGGCGCCGTCGTGTATGCTGTTGAAGATCCTGCGATATGCCTTAAGCTGGTCTTTGGTGTCCTGTAATTCGTCATTGCTGGTTTTTGCAGTCATCGGGCCCCTCCGTTTCAGGTCCAATCTGTAGCTGTATTAGAAATGCTACATGTACTTTTCTTGATACTTACTTCAAGCCTCGTTTTTGTGTCAAGAGTTTTCTTTTCTGCTGTGGAAGTAGTGTATAGATTTGAAATTATTTGGGAATATGAATTTCTTCCATTCATTTCGAACTAACAGGGCTTCATGGTCTGGAATTTGCGTAATAAATATATTAGAGTCATATGGCTTTGAGATGATGCAAACTAAAATTACCAAGGAGGAAGATCAAATGACGAGAAAGATTTTTTTAATGGTATTGGCTGTAATGCTGGCCTTTAGCCTGGCGTTAACAACAGGCTGTTCAAAAGATAAAGATACTGAATCAGCCGCAGTTGCCAAACAGGAAGTAATCAAGTGGAAGATGACTTCCACATGGCCACCCTCAATCGATCTAATCAGGGCGGATTATGCCTTTGTCGAGGCCGCTAATCAGCTTTGTAAGGGTCGGCTGGACATTAAATTTTTTACGGGTGGAACTCTTATGCCCTCTTACGAGGTCTTTGACGCCGTGAGTAAAGGTACCATCCAGGCTTCCGGTGACTGGCCCAATTACTGGGCGGGGAAGAATGCCGTATTTGACACTTTGGGATCTTATCCCATGGGCCTGACTCCTATGGATTATTTTGTATGGATTTTTGGTGGTGAGGGTCACGATATTTACGAGGAAGCCTACGGGAAATACGGTATGATGTATCTTGTAACAGGCATTACCCCCATGGAATGTGGAATTCGCAGTAATATACCTGTCAAGTCACTCGAAGACCTCAAGGGCATGAAGATAAGAATGTCTGGAAAGACCCAGGGTAAACTTCTGAAGGACCTTGGAGCGGCACAGATAGCCATGTCGGGGCAGGAAATTTATCAGGCCCTTCAAAAGGGTGTTATTGATGCGGCAGAATTCTGCAGTGCCTCTTGCGACTGGGGTATGGGTTTTGGAGAAGTAACAAAATACTGGGCCGTTCCGGGATGGCATCAGCCCGCATCAGTCATGGGTGTAATGATTAACATGAAGGCTTGGGATGCTCTCGGCGAAGACCTGCAAAAGGACCTTAGATTTGCGGCCAAGGCTGCCTGCGTGAAATTTATGGCCGGTCAGTATTATGACACAATAGAATACACACAGAAGTTTATCGACAAGGGGATTCAGATTAACCGATATGATGACGCAGTTCTGGACAGGATTCTGAAGCTGACGAACAAGCACACAGAGAAAACAGCAAAGGACAATCCTCTCTTCAAGAAATCCATTAAATCTCAGATGAAGTTTAAAAAGGATTTCGCAAAATGGCGGTCGATGGAAGCTCCGTTCAGTTTCGGATTTAATCCGAAAGAATACCCCAATCTTGATTAACAGAGTTTAAATTTGTGTTAAAGACAGGCATGGTAGAGGTTTCCGGTGCTTAAACGGGGAACCTCTACCAAAATATTATCAAGACAGTTATTTTAAACTTTCATTCCTGTGGGTTTTAGTGTGTTAATGACGTCCTTCATCGACTTGATGATCACAGGAGGAGGATATCTATGGATTTTCCAAAAAAAATATCAATATTCTGTGATACGGTTAACGAATGGACCGGGCGAATTTTCGGCTGGGTTATCGTCCCACTTGTGTTGCTCACCGTTATGGAAGTGATACTTCGCAGAATTTTCGGAATGCCGACCATATGGAGTTTTGAAGTACTGAAACAGTTATATGGTGTTCATTTTATGGTCGTCGCAGGGTTCGGATTGCTGTACGGATCACATGTGTCGGTAGATGTATTCACCATGATTCTTTCAAAGAAGAAGAAGGCTGTCCTTAGCATCATAAGCTATGTGGTATTCTTTTTCCCTTTCTGCATTATCTGTGTCTGGCAGGGCTATCTTTTCGCGGCGACTTCATGGGCGATGAAGGAGACTACATGGAGTGTATTCGCGCCGCCTGTTTACCCCGTAAAAACGGTCATTCTAATATCCTTTTCACTTCTACTGCTACAGGGAATATCTGAATGCATCAAAAACATATACATAATCAAGGGGGTTGAATTAAATTATGATTGATATAAGCCCTGAGATGATAACAGTTCTCATGTTTGTCGGCCTTTTGATAGGTCTCTTCATGGGCCACCCCCTTGCCTTTGTTCTGGGAGGCCTGGCAACGATATTCGGATTGCTGGGCTGGGGACCGTCAGTATTTTATATATTCATGAACAGAATATGGGGGACGATGGACAACTATGTCCTTCTCGCCGTTCCATTATTTATATTTATGGCACAGCTTCTGGACAGGTCCGGTGTTGCCGAAGATCTTTTTGAAGCGTTGCGGTATTTGATGGGTCAGACAAAGGGTGGGATTGCATTAGCAGTCATTGCGGTTTCCACGATCTTTGCTGCATGCACCGGTATTATCGGGGCCTCCGTGGTAACCATGGGTCTTCTCGCTATCCCGATGATGCGAAGGTACAAGTATAGCGATGAACTGACCTACGGATCCATCTGTGCAGGAGGGACGCTTGGCATACTTATCCCACCCAGTATTATGCTGGTTGTCATGGCAAGTCAGGCAACCCTGTCTGTCGGGAAATTATTTGCCGGAGCCATATTCCCGGGATTCATACTCTCTGCCCTCTATATGGGATACATCGCGATAAAGTGCTATCTCAAGCCCGAACTCGGGCCACCCATTAGCAGGGAGGAGCGGGCACAGGTAACCAACGTACAGGTTGCCATGATGGTCTTAAAATCTCTTGTTCCGCCCATGGTTCTGATATTAGGAGTTCTGGGTTCCATATTCTTCGGCGTTGCAACCCCGACCGAGGCATCCGGAGTGGGTGCATTTCTGGCGTTTATTATGGTGCTGGCCTACGGAAAATTCACATGGCAGGGGTTGCGCCAGGCCGTTATGCAAACGGCAAAGACAACCACGATGGTAATTATGATTCTGTGCGGCGCTACCTGCTTCACAGGCGTTTTTCTCGGTGTTGGTGGCGGAGATGTTGTAACAAGTTTTGTCCTGGATTTGGGATTGGGTAAATGGGGTACGTTCTGGGTTATGATGGCGATTGTTTTTCTCCTCGGGATGTTCATTGACTGGATCGGCATTGTCCTCATCTGTTTCCCCCTCTTTCTGCCGATTGCCAAACAACTTGGTTTTGACCCGATCTGGTTTGTTATTATGATGGCGGTTAATCTTCAGGCATCGTTTTTGACGCCACCCTTCGGGTATGCCCTCTTCTATATTAAGGGCGTTGATCCAGAGGGGATTGATATTAGAAAAGTATATCGGGGAATTATTCCATTTGTTGTCCTTATGGTGACAGGTCTTCTAATCTGCGCGTTATTTCCTGACGCAATCATGTGGCTCCCTAATCTTCTGATTGATTAATTTGAAATGATCCATTGATCACCGGCATTGCCGGTGATCAATGGATCCATGTACTCGATATCAATGGTGCCGATCTCGAATCTGATTTTTGTGAATTTTACATAATCGATCACATCCGGGGCGTTCCCAGTGGAGGAAATTCACGAAGGGGATTTAATCGGCCTCGGCGATTTTGAATTTGAGGTCATTCTAACGCCGGGACACGCGCCTGGTCATATCTCGTTATTTGAAAAGAGAACTGGCATCCTGTTCGCGGGAGATCTGGTCGGAAACAGTCCGGCATGGTACACGCCGAGTTCAGGAGGACTGACCGGATACCTTGATAGTCTCGATAAACTGGAATCAAAGAATGCTTCTCTTCTGATCCCCGCCCATGGAATGATAACGGATAATCCATCGCAGGGAATCGATAGAATCCGCAGCAAATTATTAAAAAGAGAAGCGATTCTAATTGAAGCGCTGAAGGGCGGGCCCAAAAGTTTCATGGAATTAAACGCCGCGCTCTTCCGTCATGATATAATCCACTTTTTCCCGGGGTGTGGAATTATAGAAAGCCACCTTGTTAAACTGGAACAGGACGGCATGATCAACCGTGATGGAGACGTGATCCGTCTGAAATATTGACGAATCCTTCACCCGCTTACGGGCATTCAAGGCCCTACCCGTGTCAGTTGTAGGCCAGGCGAATCTCTTCATCGACCAGTGTCGGCTTAATAATCTGTTTCCACTTCGGAGTATTCCATGTCCCCAGTTGATCGTGCATGATAAGGTATTTTTGCGGAATGGGATGGGTGCCATAGACTACTTCAACGCCGTATCTCTTTTCGATAAAATCGTGGAAATAAGTAATATATGGACATGGTGGGTATCCCACAATCAGCCCGGTGGCAAGGTGTATCACGCTTGCACCGTTTCTCGTCATTTCATCCACGGCATATTCGATATTGCCTCCGGGACATCCATCGCAGGTTGTGTAGCCGACAGTCTCGACTGCCATATCTTTGTACCGACTGAACGCGCCTTCCCTGTTTTGCAGTGACCTGAAACATTTCCCGCCTGCGCATCTGCGGTAGCGGTCGCAGATGATTATTCCGATTTTGATTTTTTCACCCATTTTCATATTACCTCCCCATCCTTTTTTACCACACAATATATTCCCTTGCCTTCAAGCCCGGGACCGAAGCACAGATTGTCTGATTTACACTGCGCTTTTTGGAGATCCCCTGCCTTCCACCGATTGATCAGGCCCGGTTCTCTGATTAGGGGGCGGCTCATAGAGATATAATCCGCCACTCCGTTTCTCACAAGTTGTTCGGCGACTTCAATGGATCGCATACCGCCGACCAGGATTAACGGGATGTTAATCTCTTTTTTGAATGCGCTCGCCTCTTCCCTGAAGTAGGCCTCCCTGTCCGGAGAATTGATCTTCGACCGGCTGGGGGACAGTCTGCCGCTTGTAAGTGAGCCGCCGGTCAGTTCGATCGCGTCGAGACCGGCATCGGCCAGCAGACGCGCGACTTGAAGAGATTCCTCCAGGTCCAGCCCGTCCTCCACGAAATCCCGGCAGTTCATCTTGATCAGAACCGGATAGTCTTTGCCCACAGCCTCTCTGATGGCGTGGCACACTTCGAGATGAATCCGGGCCCGGTTCTGAATACTTCCTCCATATTCATCCCGCCGCTTGTTAAAAGTGGGGGAGAGAAACTGGCTTAGCAGATAGCCATGAGCGGAATGAATCTGAACACCGTCAAAGCCCGCTGATCTGGCCCTCCGTGCCGCGGCGGCAAAGGCGTCAACAATTCCCTGGATATCCCGCGCCGTTATTTCCTTTCGCGGTGACTCTGCCGGCAGTTCATCGAAGTCTGAAACAACCAGGGGAAGGTGTCCGGTTAATTGCGCGGATGTAAAACAACCGGCATGGGCCAGTTGGGCTATGATTCTGCCTTCACACGCGTGAACAGCGGCGGTCATTTCCTGAAGTCCCGGGATGAGTTCATCGTTGTAGATGCCAAGCTGCCAGGGGCTCGCTTTACCCTCCGGCCGGATATATGCGTGACCGCTGATGATCAGGCCCACGCCGCCTCTGGCCAGGGCTACCATTGTTTCAATCAGTTTCAGTGTGGCGGTTCCATCATCGGCAGCCATCCCTTCCCACGTCGCCGATCGAACGAATCGATTCGGCAAACTCATACCATTGATCACGCTGTCTTCAAATAGTTTATTCATCTCTTTTCTTTCCTTAACGGTTCCGAGCGGTAATATATTGCGAGTTTGACCCCAGTTTTACTTTCATGGTAGATAAAGTCAAGGAAAAGATAGTATTGGTAATCAAGGAGGTTTACCTATGCGGAACATATTGTGGTTTGTACTTCTTGGGACCATCTGTTTTATATTGGGGGGCTGTGGCTTATTCATTAAAGACATTCCTCAGGGCCAGATCGTATCTCCAGCCCCGATGGATCATTTTATCAGGGTTGGAGATGTGAATTTTCACTACCGGGAATATCCCGGAAAGGGTGAGGATGTCTTTCTTCTTCACGGCTTTGGCTCCTCCACTTATACATGGGATGGTGTGGCTCCATATCTTCAGAAGCTGGGCTATCATGTCTGGGCGCTTGATATGAAGGGTTTCGGATGGTCCGATAAGCCGGAGGATGCGAAGTACGACCCCGTCACCCTCATGGAAGAAGTTAATCGGTGGATGGATGTGATGGGCCTTGGTGAGGTAACGTTTGTGGGCAATTCACTTGGAGGTGCTATCGCGGTGCTCATGGCCGTTGAACACCCCGAGAGGATAGGGCGCATGGTTCTGATAGACGCGGCCTCATACAACCAGACAGAGATGCCTTTTATTGTAAGGATGGCGGGCATGCCGTTTTCACGCGGCTTTGCGAAACTCTTCTTTGGCCGATGGGCGATAAAGTGGAACATGAAAAAGGTGTTCTATCATGCCGACCGCGTGACGGATGAAAAAATAGACGCATACTATGAAAGGATGTGCACCCACGGCGCGCTGGACGCCCAGATATCAGTGGCAAGGTCACTGGACTTTGGCGTATTCGAAAAGTACGCAAGACTCATACCTGATATAAAAACGAAGACATTGATCATATGGGGGAGGGAGGACAAGTGGATACCCCTTGAAAACGGTCTCAGATTCAGAAAAGAGATTGCCGACTCTACCATTGTGGTGATACCTGAGTGTGGTCATATACCGCAGGAGGAATATCCCGAGAAAACTGCGGGGCTGATAGCCAATTTTATACAGAATCATAAAACTGTCGATAATTTGAGCATACCGGTGGGCGGTAACAGGTGAGCCGTTCCTCCGCGAGAGTGGTCACACGGTTATGAACTCAAATGGACGAATCATTCGTATTTCAGCCCGGGGCGCGCTTTCCGATACCCTCTTGAGGAACCCCGGCATATCCTGAAAGGGCAGGGTCCGTGCCGTGCCGTCTTCCGACAGGGGAGAGGAGAAATCGTCATAGTGAAAGGGGATGATGACCTTTGGCTGTACTATCTCCGGAAGGCGGGTGCAATATTCCGGAATCTTTTTCCACCCCGGAACGCACATGAAGAGAACATCGCAACGATGCCCCTCGACCTCAGACTCTATGAAATTTGCGCTTCCGGCGTGCATGAAAACAGTTCCTCCCATCTCCAGCTTCGGCATATAGACGTCACCGACCCTGTAGTCACTGGCCTTCATCGGCAGCCGGTTTTCAGGGTTGATCTCGCCCGGGTATGGCACTTTCCCGAAAAGAACCAGCCCATGCCTTGACCGGATCATGGTAACTGACGCGCCTCCTGGCAGATCAACCCGCTCACCCCCCTTGCACACGGTAACAATACCGGGTTTTCCATGCAGGGCCATGAGTGTGTCAAGGCTGGTACTCCCTATCAGCGGACAATCAAGGTGCTTTGCAAATTCAGGGATATCAAGGACATGGTCAAAGTGTGTATGCCCCGCAATTATCGCCGATAAACCGCCCGGCAGTTTCTCAAGATAGCTGCCTATCAGGTTTGCCTTCGACTTCGGGTGGCCGAAGAAGATCTCGAACTTTCCGGGTCTCGAATGATAGGGGTCTATCAATACGGTCTTCCCGCCTTCAGTAAACTCAACTCCTGCGGCGCCGGTCCAGCGAATTTTTACCATGAGTACACCTCCTACAGATCCCCCGAGTGTAAAAAGCCCTAATGTTCTCCCGTGGACATGACAAAGAACGGGGCGTGGTTCGATGTGAACACGGGAGGATCTCTTCGCAAGATCGGCTGGATCGCGGGATTTTTTCTGAACTCGCGCTCCAGAAACTGTCTGACATGCTTTCTGTCCCACCCTCCGGGATGCCTGAACTGTCTGTAGAGGGTCAGGTCGCCGGAATAAAAATCCTCGGTATCCAGGACTGCCGCATCCGGCCCGTAGGCGGGCATGTTAAATATTGCAAGGTTGAGATAGCCGATACATGCTTGATGTTCTATAACATAATCAAGGGTGTTTTTCGCCTCCCTGTACGTTTCGGATGGTGTTCCGAAGAGGAGATATATGTAGGTTCCTATGCCGGCATCGCTGAGATTTTTCAGTGCCATGGATGCCTCTGTCAGATCGATGCCCTTGTCGAGTTCGTCGAGAACAGACTGATCTCCCGATTCGAGACCGATCTTAAGCATAACACACCCGGAGCGTTTCAGGCTTTTGCAGAAGTCAGGGTCTGTTAGCTGATGGGTTATGCGTGCAAATCCGTACCAGGGGATACTGGGGGGATTGGCGACTATGGCCGTAAGAAATGCCGGACTCATCGCGTTATCGAGAAAATGAATAAGGCAGGGCCTTTCGCGCTCAATGAGGCTTTCTATATCGGAAATCGACTCCTCCAGTGGAAGGGGAGAATAGGAACCGCCTTCGGCCTTTTCCGGACAGAAGGTGCATCGACTCCAGTAGCAGCCATTTGACGCGCTGTAAGGGAGGATAAAACCCGGAGACAGGTAGGGCTTTTCAAGAAAGGGACTGTAATCCGGTGGCGCGTGCCCATCCGAAGGGGATAATCCGAGTATGTCAAGGAGGGGACCCTCACCCGGCCCTGCCACCATATTATCAACAAGACCATCAAATGGATTGTTCCAGCCGGGGTTGCTGAGCCAGGATGTTACAAGGCCTCCGCCCAGAACCAGTCTTGTGTCCGGGCAGAGTTTTTTTATGAGACCGATCATGGAAAAAGTCGGTATGGCCTGGCTCAGATAGTTAAGCGAAATTCCGACAACGGAAGGCTCCTCATCTTCGAAAACAGCCGACAGGCGTTCCATAAAATAGTCGTAAAAAGGACTCATTTCCGGTTGCTCTGATGCCCTTATGAGATCGGAACTTCTGAGAGGTGAGAGGGTGAGATCCTGATAATTCGCGAGGCCGAGATGGACGTCGTGGGAGCGTGCGACCTGACCGAGAACGCGGTCTATATCGTTGATCGCCCGCCTGTAGCGGTCTCTATTGTTGTAGAGATCCGGGTGCCGAAGCGCGGAAACATTCGAATCGAGATGTTTCGATGCCCGTCTGGACCACGTATCGTCGGCCTCGACGGGACATTTCAGAAGACTCGTCAGACCTTCAAGATTGGCATCCAATACCCGGCAGCGAACATTATGCATCCTCAGTGTCCCCAGAAGCTTAGCGATTCCAGCGGGCGGTTCACAGGGCCTTACGACCGGAGGGTTGATCAAAAGCATAGTGAAAAAATCCATGGTTCGCACGCAAGCTTTCTCGCATGGTATGATGTCATATGGTTCGTCCGACTTAAACGTCCTTTTTGATTGAAAGACAGGTAATGAAAACATCTCCACACATCTTCTTTACCATGAATTTGCTTTTATTGGGTATAGATATCTGTTATCTTCTGTTTCTGATAAAAACCTCCTTTGTTTTATTACAAAAAATGAGTACAATGAAGCAACAAATGATTGTCATGGTCCCATGATTTTAAATGTTACATAGAGGAGTTCTTATGGAGAGACAGAGCATAGGCAGGCGCATTGTATTCCCAATTGCCATGATTCTCGCAGGCATGATTATAGCGCTCAATCTCTATGATTTTGCCCGGACCATCGAGGGCGGAGGTCTGCACTCATTCGTGGTCAATCTCTCGGTAATTCTCATGGTCCTGAGTATCTGGATGGGGGCGATGATTGCAAATACCATTGCCTATTTCAGAGGGGCGAGTTTTCCGGAGCGCCTCCTGGTGAGTATGTTTACACCGGTGGTATTCCTCTTGAAGCAGTGGCTGGGAATATGGGGTATCTTTTCGGTTGGTGAGTTTTTCTTCTTGCTCCTGCACCATGTTATACTATCGGCCGTCGTCATCAATCTCATCGGCATGGGGCTCTCTGAACTGTGGTGCCGGATTATTCATCGCGTAAAGAGCCGCGATCCGGCAGTTAAGCTGTTCCAGGTCGGAAACATGGCGGTGCTTTTTCTGGGTTGTGGAATGCTTACCCTCATGTTCTGGCATTTCGGACATTTCTACTACTATCTGTTTATGGATACATATATCAAGCTGTTCCTGTAAGCGTTCGGCTTTCATGAAATTAAAAACAAGGAGTTTTCTATGAGCGCTGATAAACCTTCAATTTTCAATGAACCTGTAACACGCAGACAGGCGGTTAAAACAATCGGGACAACTGTCGCGGCAGGCCTTGTCGGTTTGAATTTCCCCGGTATTGTTTCAGCTAGGGGCAGGATGCCCAATGTAATCTTTATCCTTACGGACGATCATCGCTGGGACGCCTTTGGCTGTATGGATCATCCCTTCCTCAAGACTCCCAATCTGGACAGAATTGCCGGGGAAGGCGTGATGTTCGAAAACAGTTTCTGCACGACCTCTTTGTGCAGTCCATCCAGAGCCAGCTTTCTGACCGGGCAGTACGCGCATACCCACGGAGTTAAGACCAACCATACTCCCTGGAATGAAAAGAACGTCACCTTTATTGAGCTTCTGAAACAGGCCGGTTATGACACGGCATTTATCGGGAAGTGGCACATGCCCGGGGAGGGCCTGCCCCGTGTGCGTGGCCTGGACCATTTTATTACCTTTACCGCCCAGGGAGGGCAGGGTGTGTACTATGACTGCCCGCTGTATATTGATGGTGTCCATACCGAGGGAAGGGGTAAGTACATTACCGAAGACCTTACCGATCGGGCATTACAATGGATCGGACGGCCAAGAAAGAATCCCTTCTGCCTCTATCTTTCGCACAAGGCGGCTCATTTTGGCTTTGCGCCACCCAAACATCTCGACGGGATGTATAAGGGGATCGATCTGCATCTTCCGCCGGAGGCGGACGATTTCATCCCCATAACGAACCGTCACCTCTTTGTCGGGGCTCCGGCTCCCTTGAGCTTCCTCTACCGCAGGTACTGTGAGACCGTGGTTTCGGTTGATGAACAGGTGGGCAGAGTCCTCCAAAAGCTCGATGAAATGGGTATGGCTGAAGATACGATACTGATCTATGCCGGGGACAACGGGCACTTCTTTGGCGAGCACGGCCTGTATGACAAGCGGCTGGCATACGAAGAATCAATCCGCATCCCGTTCTTCGTCAGATATCCCGGGCTGATTTTCGACCCCGGCCGCAGAGCGCAGCAGATGGCGCTGAATATCGATCTGGCGCCAACACTGCTTGAACTCATCGGCCGGAAAATTCCGCCGGGCATGCAGGGCCGGAGCCTTGTGCCTATTCTCAGATCGAAAGGTGCCCCCGGGAGGAAATCATGGCTCTACGAACACTACCCGGTGTATCCGATTCCGATCCCGGGAATTGCGGCGGTGAGAACCGATACGCATAAATACATAACATATCAGAATAACATTCGGCCGCCAGAGTTGTTTGATATGGTCTCTGATCCCAAAGAAAAGCATAATCTGATTGGTACACCCCGGGGCAAAGAACTTCTGCCTCGGCTGAAAAGCGAGCTGGAAAAGATAAAGGCGACTACCGGGTATATTGGGGAGCTTTAAAATTTGCCATTCCAGTGAGGACGGGTTGCGGGCTTGTGAGAAGGTTGTCGAGTTTTCCGTCAATCACTGGCAGGTACCTCAGACAATCAATTATACGTGACACCAAGGGTGCCAGAATGGAATAATATTGAAGCTCTCCAAGCTCTGCCTGCATGAGTTGCCATGCGGATGGTCACACGTTTTCCGTCTCAGCCTTATAGCGATCGTAATAGGAGATCACTTTTTTGATATAGTAACGTGTGGTCTTGAACGGAGGTATTCCCTGGTACTGCCTGACATTCCTGCTGCCAGCGTTGTATGCCGCGAGGGCCATACTGGTGTCCCCATCGAATCTGTCGAGGAGTTGTCTAAAGTATCTGACACCACCATGTATGTTAAGCTCCGGATCAAAGCTGTCTTCCACGCCAAGGGCCTTTGCCGTTGCTGGCATGAGCTGCATGAGTCCGCGTGCGCCCTTCTTGGAGACGGCCCTGGGATTGTTGCTCGATTCTGCCATTATGATAGCCCTGATTAGTTCCGGCTCGACCTGATAGAGGTCAGAAGCCTCTTGTATAATCGCGTGAAACCGAACATTCGGGCTCACAGACACAGGTTCTTCTGATACTTGAGAGAGGTTGTAGTTTTGAAATATTCCAGGAATAATTAAAAGCAGGGCCGTTCCGATAATAAATGCGAGCCAGCATATCGAAACGGCGTGCCGATCTAACGGCAAATCATCGTTCATGATTAACTCCATGTAATAAATTTATAGTCTCCTTTGCGCGGCGAAAGTAATGGAATGGGAGTAATATGTCAAGAAAAAAATAAGAAATAACAGGGCGGAGAAATTAACCCTGCAAAGGAATCCCTCTTCAATCTCAGCATCTTCCGTCTCTCAGAAATCCTGTATGAAGAGGAAAAACGGACCGGTCCAGACGAGTTGGTTTTTTATAAGTGTATCAGTCTTCACCAAACACGCTTGCGGAAAAAATAAATATCTTTGTGTCCGTATCCTTCCATGCATTCTCCGGCAGGCCCGCCTTGACACAGGTCTGACTCAGGAAGGTGTCGGAGTCCCAGTTATATTCTGTGGCAACCTGAGGTAGCAGCAATCCCGAATGGTAACCTCTTACAATGTAGATTCCATGCCGCCCTACTTCAATTTCGTTGACATTTTCTATTTGCCTCAATGGTGTCAGGGCCGATATTTCTATATCCAGCCCGTCAAGTTCATCTTCAGTTACCTGGCGGAACCGTGTATCTTTGAAGGCTGCCGCCTGTGCCATTTCTTCGACAGTTTCGTGGAGGGGCTTTCGGCCCTCGATAAGGCCTATACACCCTCTCAATTGCCCCCGTTTTTTGAGTGTGACAAATGCACCCATTTTCTTCTTCAGGGTACTGGATTCAATGTCAAAATGGGGCATATCTCCTCCGGAAAACCCGGCTTCGATACTCTTTCTCGCTATTCTGAGCAGCAATTCCTGCTCCTGCCTTGTCAACTCTTCTACGGTAATTTCCTGTTCCTTCATGCTGTCCTCCGGGTCCTGATAAAAGACAACGGCGGCATACCCGACAACCCCGCTTTTATCGCCAGTGATATCACCGGAGTTCATATATTCCAGCAATCTGCTCCTGTCAGCTTTCATCGCCCTGGCCACCATCATGGTTACAATGATGGCCCCGGCCCCGCATGCTTCGCTCTCTCCTTTTCCAAGGCTATGCAGGAATCCGTCAATGTCCAGCTTCTCAATGTATCCAAGCGCTGCCGAATCCATTTCGACCGCCTTGTCGTAATCGTGGTAGTGAGAAAAATCGGAACTGGCGATAACCAGAACTCTCTTGTTTCCGATCGCTTGAATAATTGCGTCGGCCAACGCCCTGCAGGTACCCATGTCCTGTGTCCCCATCAAGATGGGAACAAGGGAAACATCATCGAGAACCATTTGGAGAAAGGGGATCTGGATTTCAAGGGAATTTTCAGGTGAACGGTCATCGGGAGCAAATGAGACAATCCCATTGCTGTCAGCCACGATTTCTCCGGCCATAATAGTATCAACAGGCATAACACCGAGCGGTGTCTCATAGCCGGTCCCATTATATATGGTAGCGCCACTGAAACGCGCCCTGTGGCTGGGCCCTATAACAATTACCGCGTCGAACCAGTCTCCCTGGACGGTTTTGTAGGCATGGGCGGCAACCTGTCCGGAATAGACGAACCCGGCATGTGGGACAACAAGGGCTGTTACTTGCCCATTAATATCAGACACACGGGCATCACTGAGGTATCTATTTATATCAGTTTTTAGTTGCTCTGGATCTCCCGGATACCACGAACCCGCAATAACCGCTTTCCTTACATTGTCCATTTCTCCCCCTTTCCCTTCGGCAGAAATCAAAAAGACAAGGGAAACAATAAGAATTATACAAGACATCGTTTTGATAGACTTATTCATAGTTCCTGACAAACATTGTGAGATGGTCGTATTCTATAAATGATTTTTTCTCATGTCAAGCACGACTTGCAACAGCACAGACACACAAAAAATATTGACTATCTCCCTGTGTCCATATAGAATCCGCGTGCTCTGACCGAAAAATGGTGGGGTTGAGAAAGTTTATTTGCTTATTGGAGGTTCATCATGTGTGTTAAGGTTGCTATAAACGGTTTTGGACGGATAGGCAGATTTCTCGTAAGGGCCTGCCTTGAAAGAGACGATATTGAGATTGCCGCCATTAACACGAGGGCAGACGCGCAAACCATTCTGCATCTCCTGAAGTATGATTCCGTTCATGGTAAAATCAGGGCAGACGTTACAGCGGGGGGAAATTTTCTCGTCGTTGGGGGCAAAAAGATACAAGTGACAAACGTAACAGGCGACATGGCTGCTCTTCCCTGGAAGGAGATGAACATTGATGTCGTCATGGAATCTACAGGAAAATTCCGAACACAGGAAGAAGCGGGCGCGCACATCAGAGCCGGTGCGAAAAAAGTCATCCTTGCGGCACCCGGGAAGGGCATTGACGGTACATTTGTCATGGGTGTAAACGAAGGTACATATGATCCGGGGAAGCATGATGTCATATCCAACGCATCCTGCACGACTAACTGTCTCGCCCCGGTTGCCATGGTAATACAGGACAGCTTCTCCATTGTGAAAGGGCTCATGACGACCATTCATTCATACACGATGGATCAGAGACTACTCGACGGCTCGCACAAGGATCTGAGAAGGGGCAGGGCCGCCGCCATGTCCATTGTTCCGACATCCACAGGGGCGGCAAAGGCAGTGGCCGAGGTAATTCCCTCTCTTCAGGGGAAACTCGACGGCTTGGCGCTGCGAGTTCCGACACCTAATGTTTCACTCGTGGATCTTACGATAGAGGTGGAAAAAGCGGTGACCGTGGACGAGGTAAACTCCGCCCTGAAATCCGCATCTGATGGGAAACTCAAAGGAATCATGGCATTTTGCGAGGAAGAGCTGGTCTCTGTGGATTTTACCAGCGATTCTCATTCATCCATAGTGGACGCGTCCCTGACGAAGGTTATCGGTAATAATCTCGTCAAGGTCTTCTCGTGGTATGATAATGAAAGCGGTTACGCGTGCAGGATGAGAGACCTCGCCATTTATATCGGGAAAACGTTATAGCCAAAGCAAACCCCTGAGGGCAGATATTATGATAAAACCCATTATAGCCGCAAACTGGAAGATGCACAAGATCATCCCCGAGGCGGTCAAGTTCGCGAAGCAGTTGAAAAAAGAATTTCCCGAACCCGGGGATGTGGATGTAGTTATAGCGCCAGTCTTTACGGCGCTGAGTTCTGTTAAAGAGGTTCTAAAGGGTTCCCCCATTCACTTGTCGGCTCAGAATATGCACTGGGAAGAAAAAGGCGCCTTCACCGGGGAGGTTTCCGCCGCCATGCTCGTTGACTCGGGTTGCGAATTCGTGATAATAGGCCATTCGGAACGGCGTAGCCTGTTCGGCGAAACCGACAAGATGCTGAACAGAAAGATCCACGCGGCCCTGAAATCCGGCCTGAAACCCATATTCTGCATAGGAGAAACCCTCGAGGAACGGGAATCAGGGACAGCATTCGAGGTTATTCGAAACCAGATAAAAGAGGGATTGAATAATATAACTTCTGATGATATAAGGCGGGTTGTTTTTGCGTATGAACCTGTCTGGGCAATCGGTACGGGAAAAACAGCAACGCCTTTCGAGGCACAGGAAGCACACAGGTTTATCAGGGAAACGATAGCTGATGATCTTGAGAATGCTCATGCCTCGGAAACAGTAATCATTTACGGGGGCAGCGTTAATCCGGAGAACACAGGCAACCTGATGAACCAGCCGGATATAAATGGAGCACTTGTGGGCGGAGCGGGCCTGGATTTCGAGTCATTCACAGAGATTATCAAGACTTCAACGAGATAAGGAGACCAGCAAAATTGCATGCAGCCGTAGTTAGTTTTCACATCATAATATGTATAGCGATGATTTTAGCCGTGCTTTTACAAACTGGTAAGGGAGCGGATATGGGGGCGGCATTTGGCGGTTCCAGCCAGACAGTCTTCGGAAGCAGCGGGCCGGGAACATTCCTCGGGAAGATGACAACGTTCATAGCGATAATCTTTATGCTGACCTCCCTGTGGCTTGCCTACTCATCGACGCATAAGGTCAGCTCCATAATGGAAAATTCTTCCGGGACGGGAGTTGAAAGAACCATACCGACAGACGAAGGTAACAACGCGGCATCTGGAGCAACCCCTTTAAAGGATGCGGGTCCAGATAAAGAAAAGGCCGATTGATTTTTGTATTGACAAAAGCACAGAAAAAAATAGCTTGCAACGGATTGCCGAAGTGGTGGAATATGGTAGACACGCTATCTTGAGGGGGTAGTGGCTCACGGCCGTCCCGGTTCAAGTCCGGGCTTCGGCACCAGGAACAAAAGAGGGGGTAGCTTGATTGAGGCTACCCCCTTGTTTTTTTGGGTCCTCTTGCAAGTACAGACGCATGTTGTTATTGGCAACTTAGAAAATTTACTTGTATAAAACAGGTCTCCCTGCTACGTTGCCAAGAGAAAACTTTCAGAGAGGATCGTCATGGAAAACATATCGGATGCCACCAGGCACTTCACTGATTTGAGACGGCACATGTGGATGGCCGGTATTGAATTGGATCTGCGCAGGCTTATCTGGCAGATAGCCGTAACGGGGAAATATATCTACTCCAAGATCCAGGAATCCAACCGAAAACTGGCCGGCGGTGAAAATGTCTACGGGGAGGAACAGCTTGCCCTGGACATAAGCTCCGACGAAATCATCAAACACCAGCTCGAATTCTCGGGCTTCGTCAGCCATTATGCCTCCGAAGAAAGGGATTCCATAATCCAGGTGGGCAAGGGAAAAGGAAAGTACATCGTGACGGCGGACCCCCTGGACGGATCCTCCCTGGTGGACGTCAATCTCTCAATAGGGACCATTATTGGCATCCACAGGAGCTCAATCCTGGAGGGAAGGGGTGAGAGCCTCGTCGCCGCGATATCCATAATCTATGGACCTCTGATCACAATGATCTACTCAGCTGGAAACGGAACCCACGAATTCGTCCTTAACAGGGAGGGGGAATATGTGCTCTCCGGGGAGAACATCACGCTTCTCGAGCGCGGAAGCATACTGGGCGCCGGAGGACTCAGGCGGGACTGGATACCCGGGCATCTCGAATACATACGGCATCTGGAAGATGAGGGGTACAAGCTGCGGTACAGCGGGGCGTTTATCTCCGACATAAATCATCTCCTTATAAAGAGAGGGGGCATTTTTACCTACCCGGTACTAAAAGGAGCCCCGGAAGGCAAGCTGCGCCTTATCTTCGAACTCCAGCCTATGGCATTTCTGGTCGAGCAGGCGGGTGGAATGGCCACAGACGGAAGGCAAAGTATCCTTTCGATACAACCGAAGTCCATCGATCAACGGTGCCCCATCTATATAGGGAGCACTTACGAGGTGGAAATGGCGAAGACATTTTTAGACGCCAGCACTACAACGATGTGATTACTGAGCACAGTCGCAGAGGACCCGACCATGATTTATCAGACCATTGAACAACTGAAACACAACCTCGCTGGTGTACTGACAATCGACGGGGAGGATGTCGGCGTAACAGACGCGGATCGCCTGCGAGATGTCATTGTCGATGACCTGATCTATTCGGCAATATTCAGCCCGGATGATGAAGTAAAATTATCCGCACGATGGTTGATCCGGAAAGTCGGTGCACGGATGGGTTGCGTTGCCTGCTCGATTCAGGCGCTCTACGAGGCGATGGGAAGCGGAGATGTATCGGGATTCACGGTACCCGCGATGAATATCCGTGGAATCACATATTACAGTGCCCAGGCTGTATTTCGTGCGGCCATGAAGGACAAAGTGGGTGCACTGATCTTTGAAATTGCCCGCTCGGAGATTGGATACACCGACCAGCGCCCCTCTGAATATATCGTGGCGATAACCGCCGCCGCCATAAAGACCGGTTTCAAGGGCCCTCTTTTCCTTCAGGGCGATCACTTCCAGATCAACGCGAAAAAATATCTTGAAGATCCGGATACTGAAATTCAGGCTATCACATCTCTCATAAGGGAGGCGATTGAGGCTGGATTTTATAATATAGACATAGATGCCTCCACTGTGGTGGACCTCGACAGGCCCACAATCCGGGAACAGCAGATGGGCAATTATTCTATAACGGCGGACATTACCGCCATGATACGGGAAATAGAACCGGAAAACATCACCGTATCAGTTGGGGGAGAGATAGGGGAGATAGGGGACAAGAATACCACTGTGGAGGAGTTTACCGTTTTTATGGATAACTACCGAAGTGAGCTCCGGAAGAGGGGAGACAACCTGAAGGGAATCAGCAAGATCAGTATCCAGACGGGGACCACTCACGGCGGCGTTCCACTGCCGGACGGGTCAATAGCAAAGGCCAAAATAGACTTTGACACACTGGAAAGAATATCGAAGGTGGCTCGATCCGAATATGGTCTCTCAGGCGCCGTGCAACATGGAGCATCAACTCTTCCGGGAGAGGCGTTTGGCCGGTTTCCTGAAACGAAAACCTCGGAGATACATCTGGCGACAGGATTCCAGAATATCATATATGACAGCAGTCATTTCCCGGCGGAGCTGAGGGACAGGATATACGCTTTCATCAACACGGACCTGAAGGGTGAAAAAAAAGAGAAGGACACTGAAGAACAGTTTATCTACAAGTCAAGAAAAAAAGGATTCGGACGTTTCAAGAAGGACATGTGGGACCTTCCACCCAACGTACTGAAGTCGATCGGCGCGGAGCTGGAAGAACAGCTTTCATTCCTGTTCAACAAGCTGAATCTATCCGGAACAGCAGATATTGTGGACGGACTTGTGGTTTCTGTCGATGTTCCACTGGAAGTTCCTTTGTCACTGATTAAATAAGACGGTTTCGTAAAAAGTCCGAACTTCTGTCGTTTTGTCATTCCCGACCTGATCGGGAATCTATAACTGCTTGTAATTACTGGACTTCCGCTTTCGCGGGAATGACAGATTAGCGAGTGTTTGACTTTTTACGAGTTTATCAAATAACGGTTTTGGATTAATTGGATTTAGAGATAGGATCTGGCGCCGGCGTATCGTTTTTTATAGTAGTTGTTTGAGAGTGAGCTTGTACGCACCGTTTTGCCCGTTCGTGGCGCGTGGATGAATTTACCCTGGCCGGAATATATCCCCACATGGGAGATCCTTTTACTGCCGGAAGTGGCGAAGAACACCAGATCACCCTTTGTCAGTTTTCCACGACTGACCCGGACGCCTGCCTTGTACTGTTCACCTGATGTGCGGGGGAGCCTCAGTCCATTCAGTCTGTAAACAGCCATCGCAAGTCCGCTGCAGTCGAATCCCTTCTCGGCGGATGAACCGCCCCATCGGTAGGGGACACCGACAAAGCTTCTTGCCGTTTTCACCACCTCATCTCTGAAATATATATCACCATATTTCAATTTTTTTGTTATGGAATAATCTTCCGGACGGACGATGTAGTATTCACCTATGACCCCCATCGCCCTCAGAATTTCCGCTTCTCTGCTGGCAAGTTCCCTCGATTTAAAACTACCGAAGCGAACCTTGTACAGACCTTTTTTATAAAGGAAATAATATGCATCCAGGTTATCGCTATTCAGGCGATTGACAAGTCGGGCGGCATTTTCAACCTTTGAAAAGGCCCCGACCTGGATGGCGTAGCCCATCCGGGTCAATTTTTTTTCTTTTGTATCCGGTTGATACTTATAGGAATGAATTTGTCGCGGGCTGCACCCTGTCATAAGAAACAGGGCGAGAAGAAAAACGATGGCCGGGATGCCCGGTAATCTACATGGCTTCATAGTTCCCGAATATAAAAAGGAATCGGTATGATATGTTTATGCTTACCTTTTACAGTCAACAGGTATATCAACCTACCTTTGCGCCAACATCGGCATCGCCATCGAAGGACACCAGAGAAACTCTGTCTCCCGCATCTGCCGCCAGAAGCATGCCGTGTGACTCCACTCCCATTAGTTTCACCGGTTTCAGGTTGAGTATGACGGTTATCTTTTTTCCTATAAGGTCTTCAGGCTTGTAGCTCTTGCCGATCCCCGCGACGATGGTTCTCTCTTCGCCAACATCTATTTTCAACTTCAGCAGCTTGTCTGATTTCTTGACCCTTTCAGCCTCGACCACCCGCGCCACTCGCAGGTCGATTTTCTCAAAATCCTGGAAGGATATCTCTTCTTTTATCTCTGCAAGTCTTGCAATGGGCGCATCCTCCGGCTTTTCATGTTCCACGCGGGGAAACAGGGATTTACCGCGAGTAAGGACATTGCCCTTCGGAAGGCCGCCCCATGTACGGATGCTGTCGAAGTTCTGAGATTCAATATCCTCTATACCGAGTCTCGTCAGGATATCCCCGGCAGAATCGGGCATAAAGGGGAGAAGCAGGATGGCGATAACACGAAGCGCCTCCAGTATATTATATATAACAGTATCCAGCCTTGCTTTGGCAGACGGGTCTTTGGCCAGGCCCCAGGGTTCCTGTTTAACGATATACCTGTTTGTCATGTTGATAAGGTCCCATATCGAAATGAGGGCCTTGTGAAACGCGAGAGACTGGAAAGACGTCTCCACCTCAGGGAAGATCATCGCAGCCCTTTCGATAAGTGGCGCATCATCAGGATGGTTAACCGCCGCGGGGACCAGCCCGTCACAGTATTTCACCGCCATTGAGAGGGACCTGCTGACCAGGTTCCCCAGGTCATTCGCAAGATCGGAGTTTATTCTCTGGACGAAGGCATCTTCGCTGAAGTTTGAATCAAGGCCGAAGACCATATCTCTCATAAGAAAATATCGAAAGGCATCCAGACCGTACTTATCTTTCAGGTCGAGGGGTTTCACCACGGTACCGCGGCTTTTTGACATCTTGCTCCGGTCGATGTTCCAGTACCCGTGCACGTTCAGATGTTGATAGGGCTCTATTCCAGCCCCCTTAAGCATGGTTGGCCAATAGATGCCGTGGGGCTTGAGAATATCCTTGGCTATCAGGTGCTCAGAGACGGGCCAGAAGGTCTTGAAATTTTCACTGTCGGGATATCCGATCCCCGTCAGATAATTTATCAGGGCGTCAAACCACACGTAGGTCACGTAGTTTTCATCAAAGGGGAGGGTGATACCCCATGTCAGTCTTGTCTTGGGCCTTGATATGCAGAGGTCTTCGAGCGGTTCTCTCAAAAAAGCGAGTACCTCATTCTTGTATCTTTCAGGTCTGATAAAGTCAGGATTATCCTTGATATGCCCGATCAGCCAGTCCTGATATTTACTCATCCTGAAAAAATAATTGCTTTCATTCCTGGTTTCGGGAACCGTGCGGTGGTCGGGACACATCCCATCTACCAGTTCGCTCTCCCGGTAGAACCGCTCACATCCCACGCAATAATGTCCCTCATACTCACCGAAATATATATCCCCTGAGTCATAAACCTTCTGCAGTATCGATCTTACCACTTCTACATGGTCTTTATCCGTTGTCCTGACAAAGTAGTCATTAGTTATCGCGATCTTCGGCCAAAGAGCCCTGAATTTTCCACTTATTCTATCCGCGTAGTCCTGGGGGGATTCGCCGGCCAGTTCAGCCGCCTGTGCGACCTTGTCGCCATGCTCGTCAGTACCGGTTAAAAAATATGATCTGTATCCCGCCATTCGGTGAAACCGTGTGATAACATCGGCAACTATGGTGGTATACGCGTGTCCTATATGAGGAGACGCATTCACGTAATATATGGGTGTAGAGACGTAAAAATTCTTCATGTATTTCTCCGAATAATTATTTCTGATTTACTGTCCCCGGTTCTTGACCTCCGTCTTTTCTCTGGAGTTCGTTCACAGATACTTCAACCTCGTTTCCATCACCGAGATCCACAACGAACGTTTCTTCAAGTAAGTTCAGTCGTACCACCTTGCCTTTTCCGTTCGGGGTGTTGACGTTTTTTCCACACTTAGGCATATTCTTTTTCGCATTCGCGTAAGTCTGATGCTCAAACGCAAGACAGCACATGAGTCTGCCGCAAAGGCCCGAGATTTTTTCCGGATTAAGCAGCATGTTCTGCTCTTTGGCCATCTTGATTGATACCGGGGCAAAATTGTTGAGGAAGCTGGAGCAGCAGAGTTCTCTGCCGCACATGCCGATACCACCATATATACGAGCTTCGCTTCTGACCCAGATCTGTCTCAGCTCAATCTTGACCTTGTACTTCTGCACGAGGTCTTTCACGAGTTCCCTGAAATCGACCCTGTTCTCTGCGGTGAAATAAAAGACAAGCTTGCTTTTATCGAAGAGGAGCTCGACGTCAACCAGTCTCATTGAAAGGTTTCTTTCTCTGATTTTCTCCATGCAAAAATCCAGAGCCATTTCCTCAGTCTTCAGATTCTCTTCATGGATATTCATGTCCTCGGCAGTAGCCTTGCGCACGACCTTCCGGAGATTACGAGGCAGCTTGTCATAGGGGAGGACTCGATGACCACTCGCAACAACGCCCATCGCAACTCCCGATTCTGCATTGACAACTGCCATGTCGCCTTTATTCAATACAACGCCGGCGGCGTCAAATGAATACACCTTTCCCTTGTCTTTAAATCTGATACCCACGATACTCTTTCGAGTGTCCTGGCTGTTGTGTCCCATATTTATCTGCCTTTAGTTAAAGGTAAGGAGTAATACCTTGAGTTTCTATATCTCTTCTCAGTTCAATGCATTAATCGTGTTACGAGAGGCCCTTCAATCGGAGTGCCATGGATTCCAATATCAATTGCCTGCTTGCGTTCCGATCAATGGCGTCATACGCGTGACTTACAGTTTGTATATTTTTCAGGATATCGGCCCCGGCCATTCTTTCTGAAAGCTCTTTCGTGACATCGGCGATATCCCGGTGAATCAGTTTTTCGACATCGTGCGATTCCCGGTACACCATCACATCTCTGTACCATTCCCTGAATATGTCCAGTTTCAGCATAGCGGAATCCCTGTCCGTCCCGAAGCTGTCAGCAAGAAAGAACAATCGGATCCGTCGATAATCGGTGGATTGCCCTGCGGTGAAAAACGTCCTGATTACATCATTTTTAAAGTCAACAGACGCCCCATCTTTTATCTCCTGTGCCCTGCCGATACTGCCCGCCGCCGCCGATGCAACCTCAAGCGCCTGATTTTCATCCATAGACATCCTGTCTGTTAAAAACGAGGCTATTATCTCCGACCGCACAGGATTAAATCTCAGCTTCTGACAGCGTGATATGACAGTCTGGGGAAGCTTGTGAGCACGAGCAGTTATCAGTATGAGAATATTGGAGGACGTCGGTTCCTCAAGGGTTTTCAGAAGGGCGTTTGCCGACGTATCGTTCATCCTGTCCGCATCTGCTATTACGAAAACCCTTTTTTTCCCCTCGAATGGTCGGAACTTTATCTGAGCCTGCAGTTCTCGGATCTTTTCTATCTTTATAAAGGCGCCTTCAGGCTCTATGAACACAATATCGGGGTGGGCGCCGTGATCTATTTTTAAACACGAACGACATACGTCACAGGAATCAGCATTTCCCACTTCACAATTCAGGGCCTTCGCAAAGATCTTCGCCGTGGTTTTCTTGCCGACACCTCTTATGCCCTGGAAAAGAAACGCATGTGGGACGCGTTCATTCAACATGGCGCCCTGCAATACGCTTACTTGTTTGTCCTGACCATAAATATCACTGAACGGCATAGGCCTATCTCTTAATCAGTCCCTCGAGGTGGGCACACACTTCACTGTGTACCTCGTCAATATCTCTGGTAGAGTCTATTATCCTGAACCTGTCAGGATCATCTTTGGCAAGTATAAGATACCCGCTTCTGATTGTCTCGTGGAATTTCAGGTGTTCTCTCTCGAAACGATCTTCAAGCGGAACATCCCCCGCCTTGAGCGCGCGGTCCGTCACCCGGCCGAGGCCCCTGTCTGCGGATATATCGAAAAGAAAGGTCATATCGGGGACCAGGGATCTGGACGCAAAATCGCATATTTCACGTATGGATTTTATGTCCTGTTTTCTCCCATAACCCTGGTACGCGATGGTGGCATCAGAAAAGCGATCGCACAAGACGGTTTCACCCCTTTGCATTGCCGGCACTATGACCTCTGCTATATGCTGGGCCCTGTCCGCTGCAAAGAGCAGCACCTCAGTTCTGCCGGACAGGGAGAGAGTGGTTCTGTCAAGCAGGATTCTCCTTAGTTCCTTCCCTGCTGGAGTGTCTCCCGGTTCGCTGGTTATCACAAAAGGCACGGCGTTTTTCTTCAGATAATCCCCAGCCATTTTGATCTGGGTAGTCTTACCGGAACCCTCGATTCCCTCAAATGTAACAAATAAACCCATGCCATCCGGCCTTATAAAAACAGAAGTAAATGCCCCGGACACTCCGGTCTGTCACTTCTTTTCATCACCGGACTTTATAGCTTCCACCGGGCATATATCGGCACATGCGCCACAATCTGTACAAGTTTCAGGGTCGATAACATATATATCATCCCCTTCACTAATAGCTCCTACAGGACATTCATCCTCACAGCTTCCACAACCGATACACTCATCAGTAATCGTATACGCCATTCTGTTTAATCCTCCAAAAAATGTTTATCCCGATTTATCGGGACCGGGCTTCCACAACCTCAACGACCTCGGGGATTTTCTCCTTAAATCCGATGCGCTCGCTGAAAATCTTTTGAGAGCAAATTCAGTTAATTTGGAAAAAGGATACTGGTAGTGTCCGACGTTAAGATTAAATGACAGTTAAGTGACTTTCTATATTTTCGTTACAATGAACCACAAGCAGGCACTCAATCCTGCTATCACATAGTTTATTACCAGTAGCCCCTCAAGTGTCATCCTGGAAAACCTGATTTTCCTATCACAAAGTCTTAGACAAATCCATATATAAAACACAGGTATCATTAATACTAAGCTCAATGATGATGTGCAGCCGGTAAACGTTGAGGCAACGAGTACAATGCCCTCAAGAATCAATACACCCTTCAGAAGATTTCCGGCGCGTGTTTCCCCTATGATGACAGGTATTGTTTCACGGCCGATCAGGCGGTCACTCTGAATATCCAATATGTCGGAGAGTACGGATTTTGAGAAGACAAGGACAAACACAAACATAAATGCCGCCACTACCCCGCAGGTTATCTCCAGGTTGACACTCACCTGAGGAACCACGGCAGTTACGACAGCCCATCCCGTAGCGGTAAAAATGTTCTTGGAACCGGGTATATCCTCCATCCTTTTACCATAAACAGTAACATTATAGAGCACGCCGGAGAGTGAAATAAAACTGACCAGAATTAAGGTCACCAATCCTCCAGCAAATGAAAGCGCGGACGCAAGCACAAGAGATGCGATGGCAACGGCCATATAGATGCCTCGGTATGTAATATAGGATTTTTCCCTGAAACTCCCCCTGATTCTTCCAAAACTTCTGCCCTGCAGCCGGTTAATTGTATGTATCCCGTATACACATAAAGAAGAGATCAGGATATTTGACAGTCCCACGCTGATGCCCTGAAGCAACATGCAGACGAGTGAGAGACATCCCGCCCCGATGGCGGAAGAGGTGTCTGTTTTGACAAAGAATATCCAAATGTTGTAAAGACTTCCCAGCTTCCACGGCACCCTGGCTTTCTGATTATGGGTCAGGTAGTCTATCACGCCCTCAGTTATCCAGTTCGGAGTGGATGCCCCGGCAGACACGCCAATGTTATTACCCCCGCCAAGATCTATCCCGTCAAGTTCCTCAACCGTCTCGACATGATAAGTTCGGGTCCCGCACTCTTTGGATATTGAGGCAAGCCTCCGCGTATTAGCGCTGTTTTTACCGCCCACGATTATGATTTCGTCCATCTTAGAAGACAGTTTCTTGATCTCGGCCTGTCTCTGCTCGGTTGAATCGCATATTGTGTCAAAGACCTTGGCTCCCGGAAATCTGCGCGTAATCACCGAGGCGATTTCTTTATATTTCACAGAATCCTGGGTGGTCTGGGCCACAACACATATCTTGTCATTTACCGGAAGATGGGCGACCTCACTTTCTTTACTGATAACAATTCCTCTGTCAGATGAATATCCAAGGAGGCTGACAACCTCCGGGTGCTCCTTGTCTCCGACTATGATGATCGCGAAACCCTGCGCGGCATGTTTTTTGATTATCGTCTGGACACGCGTAACCCTGGGACATGTGGCGTCAACTATCTCTAATCCTTTTTCCCTGATTCTTTCCTTTTCCCCGGGTGATATTCCATGGGCCCTTATAACAATGATTCCATCGTTAATCCGGTCGATACTATCCACTGGAACGATCCCCCGGTCCCTGAGGAGTTTGACTGTTTGAGGATTGTGTATAAGAGGCCCGTATGTATATACTTTCTTATCCCCTTTATGGCGGGCTATTTCGAGGACTATGTCAACTGCCCTCTTCACACCCATGCAAAAGCCCGCTGTCTCGGCAAGTTTAATTCCCATCTGTCATTCCGTGTGGATTTTCAGCATGTTTTCTGGAGTACAGAAAGAATTCCCTGTTTCCGGCCGGACCGGTAATCGGAGACTCACAGGTGCCCACCGTTTCAAGACCCAGTCCCTCCGAAAAGCTTACGATTTCCTCAATAACTTTTCTATGCACCCGGGGATCTCTTATAACACCCTTGCCTACTTCATCTCTGCCCGCCTCAAACTGTGGCTTGATCAGGGCAAGGATAACGGCATTTTCGCCTGTGAGATTGAATGCGACCGGCAACACCAGCTTCAGAGAAATAAATGAGACATCTATGACGGCCATGTTTATTGTGTCCTCTATCTCATCACCTGAAAAATATCTGATATTGGTTTTCTCAAAAAGTATTACCCGGGTGTCTGTTCTGAGTTTCCAGTCAAGCTGCCCATATCCGACATCTACCGCGTATACCTTTTTTGCCCCCCCCTGGAGGAGACAGTCTGTAAATCCACCAGTGGAAGCGCCGATATCCAGGGCCACAACATCATTCACATCAACACCAAAGGACGTCAGCGCGCCCTTTAGCTTCAGCCCCCCCCTGCTGACATAGGGATTTTCACCGCCCTTTATCCTTATCGCGGCATCATGTCGCACGAGGGTTCCCGCCTTGTCGATTCTTGTATCATCCAACACAACGAGGCCCGACATAATAAGTGCCCTGGCCTTCTCGCGTGTTACCGCGATACCCCTGTCAACAAGCAGCCTGTCCAGCCGGATTTTGGATTTTTGAGTTTTAAGTTTCAAGCTTCTGGTTTCCGGATTTGTCAAAAAGTTTTAAAGCCCGAAATTCAGGCCAACTCAGCAGGCCAGCCACTTTTCATAGTAATACCTGTCAGGATTTCATAATCTTCCGGACAGCCTTTGCAATGCCAGTCGCGTCAATTCCATGTTTTTTTCTCAACTGGGCCTGCGTCCCATGATCCACGAATTCGTCCCCGATGCCGAGTCTCTTCACAGTAACTCCGGAAATCCCCGCGTCCTCAAACAATTCGAGAACCGCACTGCCGAAACCACCCATAAGGGCGTTTTCTTCAACCGTTATGATCTTTTTGAACGAAGAAGCTATCTCGCACAACAGAGCCTTATCAAGGGGCTTTACAAAGCGACTGTTGACAACGGTCGCCTCGATATGCTCCTTTGCAAGTCTCCGGGCAGCTTTAAGGGAAGGATATACCGTGGAGCCGATGGCTATTATAGCTACATCTTTGCCTTCACGGACAATTTGGGCCTTTCCTATCTCAATACTCTCCGGCGCATTATCAAGAAGAACGCCCGTTCCGCTGCCGCGGGGATACCGTATTGATGCCGGACCCCCGCACTCCACAGCCGTTTTGAGCATATGCTGGAGTTCATTCTCGTCCATGGGAGCCATGATAATAATGTTTGGAATTATTCGAAGGTAAGAATAATCAAAGAGACCGTGGTGGGTGGGGCCATCGTCTCCAACGATTCCTCCCCTGTCAAGTGCGAAAACGACAGGCAGGTTCTGAAGGCAGACATCATGGAGCACCTGGTCATAGGCCCTCTGCAAAAAAGTCGAATATATGGCAACAACTGGTATAAAGCCCTCTGTGGCCAGGCCCGCGGCAAAGGTAACGCCATGTTGCTCAGCTATACCTACATCATAGAATCTTTCAGGGATGTCTTTTGCAAACTGGTCGAGTCCGGTTCCGTCTGTCATGGCCGCCGTTATCGCAACAATCGCTTGATTTTCGCGCGCCAGTTGCACCATTGTGTGGCCGAATATCTCCATGTAAGACGGTATGGAATTATCTGAGGTGACAGATTTCCCGGTGGCGATATCAAAAGGCCCTATGCCATGAAATCTGGATGGTTCCTCTTCGGCAAATTTGTATCCCTTTCCCTTTCTGGTAATGACATGGACAAGGACGGGTCTTTCCAGTTCCTTTACATTCAGGAGATTCTTTATCAGATGATCCAGCCTGTGCCCTTCAAGAGGTCCGATATACTTGAATCCCAATTCTTCAAACAACATGCCCGGAACAATAAAGGCCTTCAACGATTCTTCGGTCTGCCTGGCAAACTTGATTACATGTTCTCCCACACCCGGCACGGTCTTCAGAAAATCGCGGACCTTTGTCCTCAGCTTCGTAATCTGCTGGCCTGCCATAATGCGATTCAGATATGACGACATGGCGCCCACATTGGGTGAGATGGACATCTCGTTATCATTCAGAATAACAATCAGATCCTTCTTCCGTTCGCCAGACCAGTTGAGCCCCTCAAAGGCCATTCCCGCGGACATGGAACCATCTCCAATAACCGCGATTACCTTCGAATCAGCGGCCTTAAGACACCTTGCCTCGGCAATGCCGGAAGCGGCGGATATAGAGGTGCTGCTGTGCCCCACGTCAAAGGTGTCATAAACACTTTCTCCCCTCTTGGGGAAACCACTTATGCCTCCCATCTTTCTGAGTGTATGAAAAGCCTCTCTCCTGCCGGTAATTATCTTGTGCGCATATGCCTGATGACCCACATCCCAGACGACCTTGTCCACGGGCGTGTTAAACACATAATGAATAGCGAGTGTAAGCTCCACTGTTCCGAGAGAGGGCGCAAGGTGGCCGCCGTTTTTGGAAACTACCTCCAGCATCTCCTGCCTGATCTCCCCGGCAAGGATGTTCAGTTCTTCAATCCCGAGACCTCGTATATCTTCAGGGCTGTTGATGCCCTCTAGTATACCTGTTTTTTCATCCATAAAACCATTCTCCAGATCCTATAACAAAAGGGTCAAATATTTATTTTATACAACCTGTTGTACGCACAGCGTGAACTATTAAATGTACAGAATTTACTCCAATCCGCCCAATGTGAATGAATATCATTTCACCCGGTTACATCACCTTGTCAAAGCGTCCAGCGGGCTGACAACCACCGAAATATCCTTTTCCATCACGTGAGTATAGATTTCAGTTGTTTTTACATTTGCATGGCCCATCAGCTCCTGGACAACACGTATATTAACACCATTCTCAAGCAAATGCGTCGCAAAACAATGCCGGAAGGTGTGGCAGCCAATCCGCTTCATAATACCTGCCCTGTCAGCCGCCGTCTTAACTGCCTTTTGCAGGCCCGATTCAAGGACATGATGCCGACGCAAGACATCCGTGCGTGGGTCCCTGCTCAATTTCTTGGAAGGAAAGACATATTGCCAGCGAAACTCCCTCGCGGCATGGCTGTACTTTCTCTCCAGCGCGCCCGGCAAATATACATTTCCGTGACCATGTAACAGGTCTTCGTCATGAAGGCGCTTAACCTTATCAACATGAATCTGCAATTCCGCCTGTATAGATTCAGGAAGAATCGTCACGCGATCTTTGCCGCCTTTCCCGGAGCGTACATATAATTTGTTTCTTTCGAAATCCAAATCCTGAACTCGCAGCCGTATACATTCCATGAGACGGAGGCCGCTACCGTATAAAAGCCGCGCCATCAAAAAATGTATCCTATACATCTGCGCGAATACACGCTGCACTTCGCCCTGCGTCATCACCACGGGAGGACGACGAAACCGTTTTGCCTTGACATGCTCGATCAGACCGTCAATTTTCATATCAAGGACGCTATGGTATAAAAAGACAATTGCATTCAAAGCCTGTCGCTGTGTTGATGCGGCAACATTTTCATGTGTGGCCAGATGGCTGAGAAACGCCTCAATTTCACTTTTTGCCATATCCTGCGGATGTTTTTTGTCGCCGTGAAAATTTATGTACCGCTCAATCCAGTCGCAGTACGTTTTCTCGGTACGATACGCGTAATGATGATAGCGCATAACATGGTGAACTTGATCCATAAGCCGTAACTGAGGATCCGGTCTGAATTTCCCCTTGTTTTCCATAATGGCGTGATATATATTAACAAGACGGAAAAAGCAAGGTGTGTTTTTCCGCATATGTAATGTGAATATAAGAATAGATGGAATCTTTTCAGTGCTATGATGGCAATATCATGTAAAATATTCCATTTATTGACACTGTTATGTGTGACGTGATAATACAAATCCATTACTAAAAGACCGAAGCAGATACCCATTAACCAACCTTTAAAAAAGTCAAGACTGGTGACGTCATAATGGAAGGGTTCTTCAGTTTTTTGTATGCAGTCGCGGGTATGCTTATTGGTGGCCTTGCCACCCACTTCTTGAGTAAAGACATTGCCAGGCGCAATGGATTCAATAAAGCAGTTGACGAGTTCAAATCCGCATTTATCCCTGAACTTAGGTATCTCGATTATAGGTACTCTCCCAATAGAGTAGACATGCCGGGAGTCTATAAAACCCTTTCCCTTGCATTCGACGAACATGAAACTGCTGTTATTAAATTTAGGCAACACTTGAGCAGTAAACAATGCGTTGACTTTGATAAAGCATGGGATGATTATTGCGATAAGCGAGATAATAGTAAGCCATATTTTATAGTTTACGCAGAACCTGACGGAGTGACCGACAAGATTAAGTCTCAAAAGTTTTACCTTGAAAAAATGACCGATCTTTTGAAATTTGCTGAACATAAATAAACCTCACATAACCAACCAATCAACCCGACCTCCTAAAGTCGGCGGGTTATTGCTACGTTATGTGAAGATATTACCCAATGAATATAGTGAGGTTGTCTTATGTTGAGCACATGTAAACCACCATATAAAACCGAAGGAATAGATTTTTCGTGGGATCAGTTAATCCTTGGTGTTAACACTCAAAATTCATATCCAGAAATTGTCGAGGATTTTTGGCGAATAATTGTTCCGGTGCTAAATGAAGTAAAAAATATTGATATCAAAGGTCCCGATGAAGAAGCATGGTTTCATTTACGAAGGGCGACAGGTCCCAACACCGATCAATCAACTTTAAGCTGCTTCCAAGCAAAAATTGAGATTTTGCGATTGAAAAGAGGGTTTATCACACCACAAACTCAAGAAAAAATACGCCTTCTTTCTACCAAACATACTGATGTAATTTGCGCAGGTTGGTGGCCTCTTAATTTTGCAGGAAGACATGACAACGAATTTCTTTCCTTCTTACAAAGTCTTAGTGTGCTGCGCGGGCGCGACAGAATATTCTATAATGCTTTCTTGGCAAATATTTCTGATGAATATGACAGATGTCCACATTGCCAAGAAGCCTATCGAATTATGATGACTTCCAACAGTCCCTGGTCTGAATCATTGGAACCGTGGTTTGCTTACATATCCTCAACCAATATGGACCCAAATAGAACTCACGAGTATGCCCACTGGTTTGGGCATATTTTGTCTGGATGGTCCTAAAACATAGACGAAAGAATCAAGAGTGGAAGATGGGGTCACCCATTCAAGGTGAGGTCAAGTAAAAAACACACCTCTCCATTACAAAAATAACATTTCTTTTTTGCTTGTCCATCAAGTGGGCATATTCGGCACAGTTTCGCTTTA
>Ga0307929_1000349_pt1 | contig 47543 bp, 41 predicted proteins | sample AceLakmetage1330_FD_203160 | JGI IMG/M metagenome (GOLD analysis project Ga0307929, IMG submission 203160) | Saline water microbial communities from Ace Lake, Antarctica - #1330 | ecosystem: Environmental > Aquatic > Non-marine Saline and Alkaline > Saline | place: Antarctica: Ace Lake... | reverse complement strand
GGGCCGAAGGGCTTCCCCGGCGCCGACGTGACTGACGATCCGGCACGCCGTTACGCCCGATCGGAGATGCGTCGCCTATGAGGCGACTACGTACATCTCTTGGCATACCAGATGAAATACCCCTGGCAGTTGGCGGGTACCGATCGGGAAATCATTGAGATTGCCGGAGACTGTGGTATAGACAACCTGAGTCATTTCTACCGCCTCTTCCGGACGCGCCACGGCACAACGCCGCGCCGGTATCGGTTGCTTCACCAGGTCAATGTAGTCCATGGTGGGGCGTTTCTATGAGGCAAGCCTTCTCTAGTGATGTGTCGTCATTGTTCGAAACGATGCATTCTGTCTACACGTTTTCCGTGCTGTTGCGCTTCTGAGATGCCAATGCCGCTGTGAAGAGACGATGGCTCAACGCCGTTTCCTCTGGGGTCACGCATCCCGCAAACCGGCTAATCGGGCTTCCGTGTTCCAGTTCGTGGAGGAACGCGGCCCACATCTGGAGGATCGAGTCGGAGAAACCCGCCTCGAATATGCCACCGGTGATTGACTTGTGAGCCATTTGGTGTCCCATATCGATCACCTGCCACGCCTGCTCACCTCCGCTATATTCCATGAGCTCAAGCGTGTTGATCTGCTTGCTGCTCCAGCGGGCGGACCCTTTTGTGCCTAGAATCTCCAGATACCAGGTGTTGGTATGGCCGGGGGAGATGCGCTGGGTCTTTATCGTCATTGGGAATGGATGACCTTGAGCATCAGTGGCCGTACAGAGCAACGTCGCGTTATCCCATGTCTCACAAGGAGCCATGCCGCCTTTCCCGTCCGGACGCTCCGGCACAATGTTGGAGAGCACGGCGTTCACGGTTTTCGGAACCCATCCGGCGCGGAACGGCATGTGGCAGGCGTGCATTCCCAGATCACCCATGCAGCCGTATTCACCGTTGAATTTAAGCTTGCGCTTCCAATTGATCGGCTTACTCACGTCCATGTCACTGCAGTGCAGGAAACCGCTGTTGACTTCAATGATCTGACCAAATGCATCGCCTTCGATCATTTTTCCGATGCGTTGCATGGCAGGAAAGAAAGGGGATTCAGAACTCCCCCGAACAAAGACATCCGGGTGCGCTGCAATGCAGGCCATAATCGCGTCATTAGCTTCTTTGTCGATCCCGAACGGCTTCTCCCCGAGCAGGTGCTTTCCCGCTTCGATTGCCGCACAGTAGAACTCCTGGTGCAGGTTGTGTGGCACGGCCGTGTATACCGCTTCAACCTCGTCGTTGGCCAAGAGTTCCTTGTAGTCAGAAGTGACCTGTTTGATCGACGGAAAATTCTCTGTGTACCATGTCATGGCGTCTGCGTTTGCATCGCAAATCGCCACGATCTCCGGTTTAACATCCATCTCAGAAAGATGACACCAGCGTGCCGCCGCACTGGCAAATTCACGCCCCATCAATCCGCAACCGATTATGCCAAATTTAATTGTCTTCATTCGCGTCCTCTCAAGTAAAATGCTGGTTCTGTCAAAAGTATTGGACTCTTAACGCCCTCAACACCCTATTCATAAAGGGGGGTACAGCGATGAAGCTGTTCTCCCTCATTTTTTGCGCTTAGTCCCACTCCTAGTTGATCTGCTTGGTCGCCGCTAATTGTGATCCAATACCTAAGCAGATCGACTACGGTTATTCGACTAAGAGTATCGACTAATAGCCTTATCCGTTTTCCAGGCTCTGGCTAATACCCGAGATCTTTCTCTGTCTCGCCAATGGCTTCATCAATCATGTCGAGACCCTTGAGCAGCACCTCGTCCTCCATGACCACTGGCGGGCTCATACGGAGGATGTGGCCAGCCGGAATCCAGGCCAACCCCTTAGAGAACGCCTTCTGGTAGACTAGTTTGCCAGCCTCGGCGAGAGGTTCCTTCGTGGCCTTGTCTTTGACCAGTTCGATCCCCATCAGGCAGCCCGTGGCACGCACGTCTCCCACGATGGGATGTGCGGCTTTCATCTTCTCCATTCGCTTCATCGCCAATTCGCCGAGATGCGTTGAACGTGCGTTTAGTTGTTCCTCCTCAATCGCCGTGATGCTGGCTAGAGCCGCCGCGCAGGCCATGGGGTTGCCGCCGTAGCTACTGGAGGCTGAGATGGATTCGAAGGATTCCTTGTAGGGTTCGCGCACGGCCACACAGGTCACCGGGAAGCCGTTACCGAAGCCTTTGCCCATGGTTACGATATCAGGCACAACATCCCAGTGCTCCATGCAGAGATATTTACCGGTACGTGCCATGCTGGTGAGCACTTCGTCGATCATCAGTAGAATGCCGTGCTTGTCGCAGAACTTGCGCATTTTCGGGAAGAAGTCAGCCGGTGGCATCACCGATCCGCCCCAGCCCTGGATTGGCTCTAGCACGAATCCCGCGACTTGTCCGGCCGTTCCCTTGTCGAGATACTCCTCGTAGAACTCAATGTACTTGTCCGTATCGATCGTTCCGTCGTCCTTCGTCCACAAGGGGCGATAGAGATCTGGTCGTGGCACCATGTGGCAGCCAGGCGCCCGAGTCGGGCCATAGACTGTCGAGCGGATATGTCCTAGCGAGACTCCGCCATAGGTCTTGCCATGGTAATCGTTGAAACAGGAAATCATCTCGTGCTTGCCCGTTGCCGCGCGCAGCACGCGTTGCCCGGCTTCCACTGCCGTTGTGCCCGAGTCATAGAATTGGAATCCGTTCAGGTCACCGGGTAAAACGTCTGCCAGTTTCTCGACCAACTGCGTCTTGATTGGTGTTGTGAAGTCGTGCGCATTCTGCAGTGTGCCAGCCGCCTTCTGGATGGCTTCCGTGACTTTGGGGTGGCAGTGGCCCAGCGTTGTCACATAAATCCCCGATGAGAAATCAATGTACGAGTTGCCATCGACATCGCGTAGCACGCATCCGTGTCCTGATTCGAACGCAACGGGAAACAGTTTTACCTGCCCACTCAACCCTTTGAAATAGGTCGTGCAGCGTTTATGCATGGCCGTTGAAGCCGGGCCCGGTGGTGTAACCTTAATATTTGGGACCTTATCCAAATCAACGTGTGCCCAATAATTGGAATCACTCATCAGCTATCTCCTTGTCTTTCGTTTCTTTATAATGTGAGACTATGTCATATGCTGTTATCTTCGAACATTCAAGAACAAACAAAGGGCGGTTTCATGCAATGCGGGAAAGATGGAATGGGCTTCTGGAAACGACCTGCTCTAGACGTTCTTATAGAGTTTAAAAGCGTGAAATATGATTCACGTTTTCATTCGGCTTTTGAGCGAATCACAGTAATGCCCTGTTTACGCAGCTTGCTCGCCATGACAGAGGTCAGGCCTCGGTCAGAAATGAGTCCCTCCCATTGCGCGATGGATCCGCTTTCGGCTAACGCTGTATGGCCAATCTTGGAGCCGTCAGCCACGACGTATACGGCATTGGATGCCGCCGCCATCGCCGCGATCAAATGGGCGACCTCAATAGACTGGTTATAGGCACGTCCTTTGAGGTCGATCGCATCGGCACCCACGAACGCGATGTCAGCATGTAACCCTTTCAGAGCCTGCAAAGGCAGGGCTCCACTCAGATCAGGTGCATCGCGGCGCAAACGACCCCCTAAGAGGATTACGTCAATTCCATCGCAGTATTGCAACGCGGAGGCAATAGGGAGCGAAGTCGTCACCACGGTCAGGTCGCGCCTGATCTTAAGAGCTCGAGCAAGCGCTAGGGTGGTCGTCCCCGAGTCCAACATGACCGTCATGCCATCTTCTACAAGTTTTGCTGCTTGAGCCGCAATTTCCCGTTTCGCGACCCGATGTTCACGTTCTCGCTCCAGAAAGCGAAAATCAAAGACAACCCCAGAGGCCGCCGTTGCACCTCCGTGGGTGCGAATAATGCGTCCCTCAGCTGCTAGCGCATCCAGGTCACGGCGAACCGTCATTTCGCTGACTTTAAACTTTACCGCCAAATCAGTAACAGCGCACTCCCGTCCCTCCCGAATCAATCCGAGAATTACTTCCGCACGCTGCGCTGCATTTACTGTCTTCATAGATGGGAGTCAATCATATCTGCCGTGACGTGCCAATACTCAACAGCGATGGATATTGTTGTGGTTCTGAGGCTATGCATTGATTGTGCGAATTGCTATTGTGTGTCCTTTCCCTGATTCATGAAACGTGGTGACGATATTATGAAGCATTTGACCGCACAGCAACGGAAGCAGAAAGGGGCGCACTATACGCCGCATGCGCTTTCGGCATTTTTGGGACACCAGATTTGCGATGTGGTTGGTGATGTTGCGGAGGTGGGGCCTGCGCTGCGTGTGCTTGATCCTGCAGTGGGGAATGGTGAGCTTCTCCATGCATGGGTTGACGCAATGCGGTTGGGAACGTCTTGCTCTATCGCCGTGACGGGTTTCGATACGGATCGAGTTGCACTGGAACGGGCAAGATGTCGATTTGCAGCGGGCGGGTTTGAGCGTGTGAGTTCGATGTGGCGGGGCGAGAGCTTTCTTGAATTTGCGTTGTCACCCGATGTGTCCGCGTTTGATTGTGTCATTGCCAACCCTCCTTATGTGCGCACGCAGGCGTTGGGGCAGTCTCAAGCCCGCCGCGTTGCGGACCAATTTGGATTGAAGGGGCGGGTTGATCTGTATTATGCCTTTTTGTTGGGGATTGCGAATGTTCTCAAACCGGGCGGCATTGCCGGTGTTATTGTTTCCAACCGATTGCTTTCAACGCAGGCTGGTGCTTGCGTTCGGTCTGAGTTGCTGAAGCAATATGACCTGCTGCATGTGTGGGATCTTGGGGATACGAAGCTCTTCGGAGCGAGTGTCCTTCCGGCAGTTCTGATGCTCCGAAAGAAGCCCAAGAGCGGCGGCGTATCAGCGCCTTCGCGTTTCACCTCGGTCTATTCCTGCACGTCAGAGGCGGGGACTCCCGTTGAGAGCGTTTTTGATGGGATTGAATCTTCGGGGTGTATTGTCCTGCCAGACGGAAGTGCATTTTATGTGAAGCAAGGCACATTGGATACGGGTGTGCGTGCCGGTGATGTTTGGCGGCTTTCAAATCCTGAGACGGATGCGTGGCTTCAGTGTGTGGATGATCATACCGCGCTGCGGTTTGGTGATGTGGGTAAGATTCGTGTCGGGGTAAAGACCACGGCTGATAACGTCTTTATCCGGTCCGACTGGCGGGCGCTTTCTGTGGATGAGCAACCGGAGTTGTTGAGACCGCTGATGACGCATCATATGGCACGTCGATTCAGGGCGCTAAGCCCGAGTCCTCAGCGCGAGATTCTTTATCCGCACTGTTGCGATGGGGGAAAGCGGCAAGCCGTTGACCTGTCGCAGTATCCCCGCACACGGGCATACTTGAAACATCATCGTATGCAACTGGAAGGGCGGCAGTACATAAAGAAGGCGGGGCGTCAGTGGTATGAGATCTGGGTGCCGCAGGATCCGGAAGCATGGCAGCGGCCAAAGCTTGTCTTTCGCGATATTAGCAAGGTGCCTACATTTTGGATGGATCTTTCCGGCGCAATCGTCAATGGCGATTGTTATTGGATGTATGCGGCAACCCCACAGCAGGAGCCCTTACTGTGGATTGCGCTAGGTGTCGCCAATTCGCGTTTTATCGAGATGTACTACGATGCCCGATTCAACAATCGGTTGTATGCAGGTCGTCGACGGTTTATGACGCAGTATGTTGCCGAGTTTCCGCTTCCAGATCTAGGGAGCAAAATTGCAAAAGCGATTGGAGCATGTAGTCGCGCGCTGTACGAGGGGCTGGATAATGGGGAGAATGACTTGGGGCTACAGGCAAAGCTTGAGCGACTTGTCTTCAAGGCCTTTGGTGTGGCGGGCGAATAGGTCTCGTAAACCTAAAAAGAGCATTTGAATTCCAAAATCAATAGATTAGGGCGGAAGATCGAAAAAAAGAGGGTGATATGCTTCGATATTCTGACCGTTAAACTCTTTCACCAGCTAGGCAAGCCAGCTGGGGTCAATTTCACGAAGTCAAATTAACCGCCCCGCTTACTCGTTGAAGCCCAGTGCTTGTCGATCGAAGCCTATCGTTTAAGCGTATCCGACTAAGTGTGGCGGTTAAGAAAGTGAGTAAGTGTTCATCTTTCAGTGCCCTACATTTTCTCTATTTTAATCCATTCTGCCCATTCAAAGTAGCGAAGAGCATAAGGCGCGCCTGATCACTATGCCGCAACGCTTTGCAAAATGCGCATACCTGTGGTTTTTAATGAGGCGTGCTAAAAGACCGATTGACTCTGCCTCGTCCTCTCCCTAACATTGAACCCCATGTACGAATGGGAATTCCAGATGCCACCACCGTACGCCCGTGCATTTGAAGCGGATGCCACCTTCGCCGTCCAAGGGTGTTGCGCTGGCAGGAATGGGGAGTCTGCGCAATGAACCATCTCGAATATGTTGTGGTCATCCTATTTATGTTGGTGCGTGTATTTCTGATAGGCGTTGTTCTCTGGTTTGTCGTTTCGGAAATCCGTAAGAGTGGTCGGATGCGAAGGAAGAAAAAACATGAAGACGTCGAATGACATAGATCGGCTGCGTTCATCTGAACGCGAGGCCCAAAGGATTATCGCTCAGGCCAAACAGGAAGCGCAGCGGATCCGCAGTGATGTGCAGGCTCGTGTGGCGCAGCGTGAACAGGCGCAGGAAACGGAGTTAGCTGCTGCTCGCGAAGCCTTGAACGCCGACGAGCAGAAGCAGGTTTCAGCTTTGTTGGATGATTCGCGCTCGCAACTAGATACAACGCTCCAGAGCGTTGATCAACGGCTTGAGGCAAGAAAGCAGGATGCCGTGAAGTGCGTCGTTGAGGAATTGAAGAAGTTGTGACAAACCTTTCCCCATATGCCGCGCCCTGTGTACGTGCCTGTGCCCTCCGAAGCACGCTGTTGCGCCCGGAAGAGTGGCGGACGCTTTCCGCTCTGGGGAGCTCTGCGGCTGCCATCACTTGGCTACAGCAGCGAGGCGTGTTTTCTGGAAACATTCCAAACGTATTTGCCGCCGAACGTGCCGCGCATGAGGCCGTGATCCACGACAGTACTGCTCTATTACGATTCGCCCGCGGCGACGTGGCAGAGTTGCTGCGCTTCTTTGTCTGGCACTACGATCTGCTGAATCTCGAAAGTCTCATCTATCGAATCCACGCCATGCCGGAGTCGGATCAAGGTCTGGAGCAGCTTTACCCAACTGGAAGCGTTGGGGCATTGCGTAAGGGCCTAAGTGGGGTGACCAATTATGCAACGCTGGCTCGGGTGTTGAAGGGGTCGGTGTTTGCAGCCCCTTTTGCTGAGGCTCTTCTGCGTTACCATGACGATGAAGATGTTGCTCAGTTTGTGGAACGGATCGAGCTCGGGTTCTTTACTTTATGGGTGCAGGCGGCCAAACGGTGCGGCTTCCAACTGGCGCCTAACGTAGATGGCTCTGCGCTTGCCGTATTTTTGGTGGGACGCGTTATCGAAACCGTTGTGCGCCTGAAGCGATATCGGGCGGCGGAATCCAGCCGCATTGTGGGGTGGTTATCGATTGTGGCTAAAGGAGCGAAAATTGAGGCCTGTCTGGAGGCGCTTGACAGCGATAGCGATGCAGCAGCAGTCCAGGCTCTGGTTGAGATCCTGCTGCCGCTTACGATGCAGAAACGTTTGCTTTCGAAAGCGCAGCAATCGGCTCGGCCAGAGGCCTTACTGCGAAGGCTCGTATGGCTTTCGGCCTCAAAGGCAAACCGGGGAATTGTGTTTAATGTGGATTTCCTAACTAGTTTTCTGACACTCCGTGTCCACCAAGCCCGCGAACTTACCATGATTCTCGAAGCCAAGGATGCTGGAGTCGATTCCGAGGCGCTGCTTTGTGTGGAGAATGCCGCATGATCTTTGCTCCGGAACGTATGATCAGGATGGATGTGCTGGCGCTCTGCGGTGATGTGGAGAAACTCACCAAGGTAATTGCCCAGGAAGGCAGCGTTCATGTGATGGAGCGTGAGTTACCAAGGGATCTCGAGCACTCGGGTGACGCGCCTTCCAGTCCTTCGCTCCGAGGTGAGCTCAATCGTCTTAGCAACCTTGCCGCCGTCCATCTTCAGCAATTGAATCTAACCCCCGTCGAGTCTGTTGATGAAGCCCAAGATGCTTTTCGGGATGATGCGATGGAGGAAACGCTTGCTGCTGGCGATAAGGCGCTGAAAGCGTTGGGTAAAGTCGTTGATAAACACTTTCGTCAACAGGACGTCGTTGAGGCCGAAATTACCTGCTTGAACGAAATTTCGGAACAAATGAATCTCTTGAATGACAACGGGCTGACGTTTCTCGATCTGAAGGAGTTTAAGCACTTTTATGCGGGTTGTGGGACCATTGCCCGCGGTCACGTCGCACGGCTGAAAGCCCTCGTAGCTGAGGAGCCCTGCGCGCTGACGACGCGACCGGTGAGCGGGCGTGGATCGGCGTTTCTTCTGATTGGTGAGCTTGATCAGCGCGATCATTACGAAGCGCTGGTTAAGGATGCCGGAGCGCATGCATTGCAGCCTCCCGAACGCTTTGTGGGGTCGTTTGAGGATGGACTCGAGCAAATAGAAATTGAGCTATGGATGAAACGTGACGAGCTTGCAGAGCTTATGCAGAAGCGAGATCGCTCCCAAGCAACATGGCATGAGACCCTCTCGGAGTGGACCGCTCGACTGAGGATGCTGACGCTTCTGGATGACGCTGTGTCACGTTTTGGTTCGGATGGCATGGTTACGCTTATCTCGGGGTTCGTGCCGGTTTCCCGCAAGACGGCACTGGTCCGACGTCTTGAGAAAGCCGCCAAGGGACTTTACTTTGCCCGCTTTGGTGTGGCGGAGCCAACCCATGATGTTCCGACGCCTACTCGGCTGCGGAACTGGCGGCTGCTCAGACCGTTTGAGTTGTTTGTCAAAACCTATGGTCTGCCTGGTTACAATGATGTGGATCCGACACCGTTTGTTGCAGTCTCGTTTTTGCTCATGTTCGGCATGATGTTCGGTGATGTGGGGCACGGCCTTGTGTTGGCTGCAATCGGTGCTGGCATAGCCTTTCTTCCGTACCAGATCTTTTCGACTATGCGCGATCTTGGGCGGATTCTTCTGATGGCGGGACTTTCGGGAACGTTCTTCGGGTTCCTATTTGGGTCGGTGTTTGGTGTGGAAGAAGATGCGGTCCTTTCGGATCTGTGGATGCGGCCTAGTCATCCAGAAAACCTCTCGACGTTTCTTGTGGCTGCCCTTGGTTTGGGTGTTGTAGTGTTGTCGACGGGGATCATTCTCAACATTGTTCAGGCCCTGCGGCAGCGCAACATTCGCAAGGCACTGATTGGGCAATGGAGCGCGGCCAGCCTGGTCTTTTTCTGGGGATTGCTCCTGCTTTTTGGTTTGCGTGTGACCGGAAACCCTTTTGCTGCCGTTCCGGCGGTTCTTCTGGCGGCCATCTTGAGTATTCCGCTACTCCTGATTGTGGGGGGCCAGATTACTTTCTATTTTCTAGACTGTTGTAGACACGGAGAGCTGGGTGAGGGCGAAGAAGAGGAGCAGGAAGAGTTGGCCACAATCCTCTTTGAACCAGTTGAGATTGTGATGAATTTGTTCACGAACTTGGTCAGTTTTCTGCGTGTGGCTGCATTTGGGCTCGCACACGCAGCTCTGACCATGGCAGTGTTCGTGGTCAATGACATGGTTGATGTGCCTGGGGCAAGCATTCTAAGTCTGCCGATGGAGCATCTTCTGATCATTGTCATGGAGGGGCTGATTGTAACCATACAATGTCTCAGACTTGAGTATTACGAATTCTTTTCGAAGTTCTTTACGGCAAATGGTGTGCCATATACGCCACTGGTTATACGTCGTGAGAGCGGCGCAGAGTAAAAATAAACACGGCAGCAAACAGGAGAGTAAGATGGGAAAATGGATCAAAATTTCAAAGGCATTCAATGTGGTATTGGGAATAGGCACAGTGGGGCTGCTTACCTGGGGCGCTATGACGCTGGTCAATCCGGCCATGGCGCAAGAGCCTTCTGGCTATGTGACGGGCCCAAGCTCACACGCAAGTCAAGCGGAAATGCCTTTGAGTGAAGCGGCTGCGCAAGCCCATGCTCAGGGTTGGGCATTTTTTGCTGCAGCATTGGCTACTGGGATCGGATCGATTGCCGCCGGATATGCCGTTAGCAATGTGGGTACCGCAGCTGTGGCGGCTGTGGCCGAGAAATCGGAACTCATGGGTAAGGCGCTGATTTACGTGGCGCTGGCCGAAGGTATTGCCATCTACGGGTTGCTGATCTCAATTATTGTATTATCTAAGGTGTAGCTGTGAAGATTCGCGTTGTGGGCGACCCGTTACTCGTGGGAATGTTCCGGATAGCTGGGGTGCCTGGGAAGACGCCGCCGTCTCCATCCGAGACTGCGGCCACGATTGACGCCTATCTGGCCAATCCCGAGATTGGGGTTGTGCTGGTAGGAAGTTCGCTTGCGGCAAAAATGGGCGCACCGTTTCGCGATTATCTGCAACGGCGCAAACTGCCGATGGTACTGCGGGTTCCGGATCGCGAGGACAAAGAGGGGAGTGCGGAGGAAATGCGCACTTACCTTCAGAAGACACTAGGAATCAGGCTGTAAACGATTATGAGTACAAGTGGAAATCTGGACGATCTTGTGGAGCGCGTGCTGGAACGTGCGCGTCAGGATGCTGCGTCCATTGTTGAGATTGCTGGTAAAGCGGCCGAGCGGGAGTTGCGTCAGGCAGAGGAGCTGAGTCGTAAGGCTAAGGTCTCTGCGGAACAGGCGATGCAGGAAGGTATTGAACGCCGCAAACATGTGGCCAAGGCCGAGTCGTTCCAGAACACCCGGCGCGCTGTCATGAATGCACGGGAGTCGGTTGTTGAAGCCGTTTTTGCAGCTGCCCTTGAGGATCTCGCGAAGATCGAAGATTCAGATTTTCGGCGCAAGTTGATGGTGGCACTTGTCCGGGAAGGGGTTCAAGCGCTTAAGGTTCCCTCAGTTCGTGTGTCCCTTAACGCAACGGAACTTGCATTGGTGCAGGCCTCTGATTTTCCAACCCAACTGGATGGTGTTTCGGTGGCTCTCGATACGGCCCCTATTGAGACCCGCGGCGGTCCGGTTATCACAGACGATTCCGGGCGCATTATGTTTGAGAATACATTCGAAGCCAGGCTTGACCGAAATCGAGATTCGCTGCGCAAGCAGGTGGCTGAAATTCTGCGATTGCACGACGAAGAAGGAGCCCAGTGACTATGGATGAACAATCGGTAATTGTGAGGGTCAATGGTCCCGTTATTTTTGCGAATCACATGGGGTATGCCGGGTTGGGGGAGCAAGTGGATGTGGGTCACGAGAAGCTCACCGGCGAAATCATCTCACTCGAGCGCGACGTCGCCACCATTCAGGTCTATGAAGATACCATTGGTATCAAGCCCGGAGAGCCGGTCGTCGCGCGGGGTGAGCCTCTGTCCGTCTGGTTGGGCCCTGGCATTCTTCGTAGCATCTATGACGGCATTCAGCGTCCACTTGAAAAATTGCACGAATTCAGTGGAACGTTTCTGGCGCGTGGTCTGAGCACTCCTGGCATTGATATTGAACGATCCTGGATGTTTACGCCAACCCAAGCGGTTGGCAATACTATCGTCCCTTTGACCATTCTTGGCGAGGTGCCCGAAACCGATCTGATCACGCACCGCGTTCTGGTCCCTTGGGGGACTGAGGGGAAGCTCACGTGGATTGCGGTGGCTGGTGACTATCGTGTCACTGATGTGATTGCCAAGGTTGCCACCGCAGAGGGTGAGCGCGAACTGACCATGCTTCATAAATGGCCCATTCGAAAGCCGCGCCCGATTGCCAAGCGTCTGCCGCCGTGTGTTCCTGTCATTACCGGACAGCGCGTCATTGATTTTCTCTTTCCGGCTGCGCGGGGTGGGGCCTGTGCGATTCCCGGCGGATTTGGAACCGGCAAAACCGTTACGCAGCACCAGCTTGCCAAATGGTCGGATGTTGACGTTATTATCTACATTGGTTGCGGCGAACGCGGAAATGAGATGACCCAAGTGCTTGAAGAGTTTCCCGTGCTCAAAGATCCTCGCAGTGGAAAGCCAATCATGGAGCGTACCGCCCTGATCGCGAACACCTCGAACATGCCGGTAACGGCGCGTGAGGCCAGCATCTATACGGGCATTACCATGGCCGAGTATTATCGCGATATGGGCTACCATGTGGCCATTATGGCCGACTCCACCAGTCGCTGGGCTGAAGCCTTGCGAGAGATCTCAGGTCGCTTGGAACAGATGCCGGCGGAAGAGGGGTATCCCGCCTATCTCGCGTCCCGGATTGGTGACGTCTACGAGCGTGCCGGAAGAACGGAAATTGCCAATGCCGATGGGACGACGCGCGAGGGGTCGGTCACGATCATCGGTGCCGTTTCGCCCCCGGGCGGTGACTTCTCCGAGCCCGTGGTGACCCACACGAAGCGTTTTGTGCGGACCTTTTGGGGGTTGGATCGCGACTTGGCCAGTGCGCGGCACTTTCCGTCAATCAACTGGAACACATCCTATTCGGAATACGATGTATCGGCGTGGTATGCCGAGCATGCCACGCTGCCCTGGGCAGAACTGCGGGAGCGAACCCGGATGCTGCTCAAAGAGGATGATCGTCTGCAAAACATCGTCAAGCTCATTGGCCCCGACGCCCTGCCGGATCGGCAGCGTATTCTGATTGAGTCCGCACGACTGATAAAAGAGGCGTTTCTTCAGCAGAGCGCATTTAGCGATATCGACAGCTACTGCCCGGTCGAGAAGCAGCTTGGCATGATTGATGTCATTCTCACCTTTCATGAGAGTGCTTTAAAGGCCTCGGCCGCGGGTCGGCCCGTTCATAAAATCGTGTCCGCGCCAGTCGTTGAGAAAATTCATCGTATGAAAGAGGCGATTCCAGGGGATCAGCTTGACCTTCTGGATGCGCTTAAGAAAGAGGTCGAAGCGGCCTTCGAGGGGTAATCCATGTCGAGTAATAGTGGAAGGGTATACAAAGATTTACAGCGGGCAGGCGGTCCGATTATCGTCGTGGAGCGCGTCACCGACGTTGCGTTTGGCGAGTTGGTGGAGGTGTTGTGTGGAGATGGAACCACGCGGCGCGGTACCGTGCTGGATGTGTCTGAAGCGCGTGCTGTGATTCAGGTATTTGAAGGGGCCGAAGGTCTTTCGTTACGTGGCACATCGGTTAAGTTTCTGGGAAAGGCTCTGGAATTTAATGTTTCGCCAGCCCTCCTTGGGCGTATTATGAGTGGGGCGGGGAATCCGCTTGACGGAATGCCGTTGCCATTCGAAGGCACCACGCGCAGTATTTACGGCAGCGCGATCAATCCGGTGACGCGGGATTATCCCATGGACGTCATTGAGACCGGTATGACCGTCATGGACAGCATGAACACATTGGTGCGTGGCCAGAAGCTACCGATCTTTTCAGGCAACGGGCTTCCGCATAACGAACTTGCCGCCCAGATTGCCCGGCAGGCGAAAATTCGCGGTTCACAGGAGAATTTCGCCGTGGTTTTTGCCGCGATGGGGGTCAAGAATGACGACGCGACGTTCTTTCGCGATGAGCTGGAACGTACCGGAGCTCTTGAGACTGCGGCCATGTTTATCAATCTGGCTTCGGATCCGCCTGAGGAACGTTTGCTTACCCCTCGCTTTGCGCTGACCCTTGCCGAGCATCTTGCTTTCGATCACGACTACCACGTTCTCGTCATCCTGACCGATATGACGAATTATTGCGAAGCTCTACGCGAGATGACATCTGCCCGTGGAGAGGTTCCGAGCCGTAAAGGATACCCAGGATATCTCTACTCCGATCTCGCGGAAATTTATGAACGGTGTGGACGTGTGAAAACGGCAAAAGGCTCTATCACGCAACTTCCTATTCTGACCATGCCCAACGATGACATCACCCATCCGATTCCTGATTTGACAGGCTATATCACAGAAGGCCAGATCGTTCTTGATCGCGAACTCCATCAGAAAGGGGTTTATCCGCCGATCAACCCGTTGCCATCACTGTCGCGTATTATGAAGGATGCCATCGGCGGGGAACGCACACGAGAAGATCATCCAAATGTGGCGAATCAACTCTACTCGAGTTATGCTCGTGTCGGTAATATTCGCTCTCTGGCAGCCATTGTGGGTGCCGAAGAGTTGACGGAGAGCGACCAATGTCACCTGCGCTTTGGCGATGCCTTTGAGGATCGTTTCATTGGACAGGGCCGCGATGAGCGTCGAACGATTGAAGACTCTCTGCAAGTTGCCTGGGAGCTGCTGGGCCTGCTACCGCGTGATGCGTTGCACCGCGTGAGTCCGAAGCAGCTTGAAACGTATTATGTCGCCCACGACGGTGCGAGTGATAGTCAGGGAGCATAAGACATGGCACGTAGGCCCGCACCCACAAAAGCCAACTTGTTCAAAGCGCAGCACGATCTGCGCTTTGCGACCGAGGGGTGCGAATTATTGCATCAGAAGCGTGATGTTTTGGTAATGGAATTGATGTCCGTATCTGCGGCATTCTCCGAGACGGAGAAACACCTTGGTGCTGCCATGACCGACACGCTGGAAGCGTTTGTGCCAGCATTCCTGATGGCGGGACAGGAAGGTATGGAGCGAATATTTGCGGCATCGCGTCCTGAAATATCTCTATTGGTTGAACAGCGGGGTGTTATGGGCATTCTTGTGCCTGAAATCCAACTGGAGTCAGGTGGAGAGGTCCTGTTTTCTGGGCTTCTGGATGCGTCGTCGGCCATGGACAGCGCGGTTGCGGGCATGGGCAACGTCATGGAAACGCTCACGCACTATATCGAAACGGTGGTTACGATCTGGCGTCTGGCAACTGAAGTGGATAAGACTCAGCGGCGCATTAACGCAATCGAGAATGTATTTATTCCCGAATCGCAGGACACTGTGGTATGGATTAAGTCGGTGATGGAGGAGAATGATCGCGAAGAGCTTTTTCGACGGAAACTTCTCAAAAACCGCTCAGAGCAGACAGGAGAAAGTAATGGAAGAGAACCTGTTTAAGAAAATACTTCTTGTGGTGGAAGGCGGTGATCTCGACGGTGTGGTTACGCCGGTGGCCATTGCAAGGGCCATCGCGAACCAGGCGAAGTTGATTGTGTTGAACGTTGTGGATCACTTGGCGATCAATCGCATGAAACGGTTTAGCGAGCAGAGTTTGACTGAGATCGAAATTGAACTCGAAGAGAAAGGGTGGAGAGCCTTGTATTTTGCAGAAGAGATGGCGAAAGATGAGGGCGTCCCCACCATGATTCAACAGAAGAGCGGAGTCGTTGAGAACGAAATTCTAAAAGAGGCGGTCCGCCTGAAGGTCGACCTCATTGTTCTCGGGTATCCGCGAAAAGTATCAGGGCAGGCAAAACGCCTGACCCAGGGACGTGCTGAAAAGGTAATTGAAAATTCGGTTTGTAGTATTTTAGTTGTGAAATAGAGGCCCAGACGGAGGACTGAGTGTGAAACTCAATGAACAGATAAGAGAAGAGCGAGTTCTTCTCAATTTTAAAGCAGAAAACCGGGACGCGGCCATCGGCAAGCTGGTTGACGCAGCCATTAACGGATTTGATCGAGAAGCGGTTCTCACTGCGATTTTGGAAAGAGAAGCATTGGGGTCGACAGGGGTCGGTCATGGTGTAGCCGTTCCACACGTTCGCATTGATGCTGTTGAAACTCCGATTGTTGTTTTCGGTCGATCCCAGAACCCCATTGACTTTGAGGCGCTTGACGAGGAGCCATGTTCGCTGTTCTTTTTGGTACTCAGTCCCGCTAAACAGGGGGCTCAGGAGTTGCACCTGCAAACCATGGCGAGGATTTCGAGGCTCATGCGAAACGAAAATGTTCGGGAAGCGCTGATGACGGTGGAAACTCCTGCTGCTGTCATGAAAGCCATTAAGGCGAATGCGTCATAAACACCCTAACAGGGGTGGATGAAAACGGCTCCTGAGTGTATCGCTCTTTTCACTGCTGGCCCTACCTTACCGAGATGGAGGTGGTTGTTGGTCTTGGTGTGTCTGTCCGGTTGGGATTCAATCCTGGCGAGCTGTTTGATTTTGCCTTGGGGTGGTTCGGACTCGACCTCTATCACGACGCTGTTACAGCGGAAACCGAGATGTCGTCTCAATCGAAGAAATGATCGGGCAGGTGTATCTGTAGCTTCTTGTTAAGTGTGCGTCCTTTAAACCGTTTGAAGCGGGTAAAGAGATCTTCGCCTGTTACGAGAACCAGATGCGTGAGCGTGACCGTATCTCCATCCGTGTCCCCTGCAAATAGGGCGTAACGCACATCACAGTGGCGAAGATACTCGCCTCTAATGGGTGGAAGATTCAGCGGTTCAGTGCTCAAGGGGGGCTCAATTCCGAGGTCAATGGTTGTCGATGTCTGTAGTTTGACTTCGATGAGTTGGGCGGTGATGTCGGGGCACGCGCCATCATCTCGGTAGTGATCGTATCCGAGCACATGGCACATGCGGCGATGCAGTTCTGCTCCGCGATTGCGTTCCTGATCATGTCCAGCGTCGGCAAAAGAAACGCCGATCATGACAGAGAGCCTACGAGCTAATGCTTCTATGGGGATGAAGGTTTCTGGATTGGGTGGATCAACAGGAGATCCTGTGAATTGTTTGGCGGGAATTTTAGTTCCAAGCAGGTTTTGTACATGTTTGGTGTCCGTGAGTGAGGCAAGATCGACAGACAATGCCCCCGGGGTGAACTGCGCCTGATGTTTTTGAGTGAGTGTTCCGGTTGTGTCGAGCTTTGCCAACGTTGCCCCGTCTACAACTTTCACCTTTTTGAGGGTGTTGGTGGGAGAGACTCGAATCAACACATAGCGGCGAGATGCCACGAGCGCTTCATTCCAGACCTGAAGGTTGTTTGATTTCTGAACGTAAACGTCGAAATTTTGTCCGGGAAAGCGAGGTTGGGTTTGTTTGAATGCGAGTGGCGTTGGATAGCCCAGTGCTTCGCAAACAGCGCTCTTTACGACTTTTGAGCGTGTTCGCAAAGGGAGCCCACCCACCGATACTCCGCATAGTTTATGGTTTAGAATTTCTTCAAGCGCTAAATTTGACAACCATAGTGTGTCTGCATTTCCCCCAAGCGGGTCATAGATGGTCTTTCCGCTTGCGAGGATTCGGCTTGCGATTGTCTCTGCTTCCGTCTGAGCGATTGGGGCGGCGGCAACTGTGGAAGTTGGAACCCCACTCAGAAGGATTGCAATGGCAAGGCAAAGCCCTCGTATCAGTATCGTCTTCATGTACGGAGGCTATACAGAGCAGGAGGATTCGGCAAGCTTTGACGTTTTGGCAACACCTCGGGAGAACGTTGTAGCGCACACAGAGTTCCGAGGCTCTGCTGTTTTGAACACGGAGGTAGCAGAGGAAGCGGAGGAATAGGTTTTCAGGAGTGCAAGAGGGTCTGTCCGTCAGCGTTCCCTCTTTTGTGTTTTCTCTCCGAAATTGCTAGAGAAGTTCATCAAGGTGGGTCAGGGCGTATTCGATCGGCAGAACGCGAACTCCGTCAATTTGCAGGTGTTTATCACCTCCATACAGAAGTATTGATTGCGTCGACGGGTAGTCTTCCCTGAACGTTCTGAGGCCGGACAGGTCTCTGGATGTCACCGTTCTACTTCGCTTGACCTCGATTGAGACAAGGCCGTCCTCACCGTACAATATGAAGTCGACTTCTTTCCCCGAAGTGGTCCGCCAATAGTGTATGGCATAATTCTTTTGGTGGTTGTCGATGTATGCCAGCAAATTCTGAAACACCAGTGTTTCCAGCGATGCGCCGTCAATCAATTCCGGCGTATCGAGCGGACCTCTTGGCCTGATTGAACGATACACCCCGGTGTCAAAAAAGTAGAATTTGGCATGTTGAATCAGCCTGCGTTTCGCTTTTCGCGTAAACACGGGTATCCTGTATCCGATCAGCAGGTCTTCGAGTATTTGAAAATAGCTTTCCACCACTTTTCTGTGGACTGAGCATTCGCGTGCGACCAGAGTGACATTGAGCACTTCTCCCTGCGAGAAACTCGCGGCCTCGAGAAAGCGGTTGAAAGCGGCAACGTTTCGAGTCAACCCCTCCTGAAGAATTTCTTCTCTGAGATAGGCCTCAATATAGCCGGCTAAGTAGTTGCCAGGATCTATATTCTTCTCAGAATCATAAATCGTGGGCAAAAGCCCGTAGGTTAGAGCCTTTACAAGGTTAAAGTCTTTCGCCAACTCCATGGCAGACAGCGGATGAAAATAGCTGGTTGAGGCCCGTCCCCCCAGGAGATTCGACGAAGTTCGTCTCAATTTTCTTGGACTTGAGCCCGTAAGAATGAATCGCAGATTCCGGTTCTTCTCCATCAACCGATGCACTTCGTCAAGAAGTGCTGGTATCTTCTGTATCTCGTCCACAATGACGGGATAAGTCTGCCCGTCAGGAATGTATTCCGAAAGTCGCTGTGGATCTGCAGACAACCTGTTGAATACTCTCGATTCCAACAGGTCTATGTAGGCCATGTCATTGGCGTATGCATTGTGCAACCAGCAGGACTTACCGCTCCCTCTTGGTCCGAAAAGAAAGAAGCTCCCATCGGGAAAGGTTATGTTTCTACCTATCATGTAAATGATATTAACCGGTATAAACGGAGTCGTCAACTCCGTTATTGACGTATTTATGGAGTTTGCTGTGCCGCAATCCGCTAGAATTGACAGATGGCTACAACCCGCCGCTGCCCCTAAGGGTTCATGGTTTGCGATTTCGTCTCGCGTACGCTAGGTTGCTATTTCAACCTAACTTGGGAGAATGAAGATGGCATCACACGAAATTGATTACGAGATTATCGGCCATGATATGCAGATTGTGGAGATAGAACTGGACCCTAATGAGACCGTTATAGCCGAGGCGGGCGCTATGAACTACATGGAAGAAGGCATCCAGTTTGAAGCCAAGATGGGTGACGGCTCTCGTCCTGGCGAAGGTCTTATGGGCAAACTGCTTAGTGTCGGCAAACGTGCGCTGACCGGTGAATCGATCTTTATGACGCACTTCACGAATCAAGGCAGTGGCAAGAAGCGTGTCGCTTTTGCCGCGCCGTACCCCGGACAGATTGTCCCCGTGAACTTATCCGAGCTCGGCGGAGCACTACTCTGCCAAAAAGATGCGTTTCTTTGCGCAGCGTTGGGCACACGCGTCACCATCGCATTTACCAAGAAGCTGGGTGCTGGGTTCTTTGGTGGTGAGGGGTTCATCCTGCAAAAACTACAGGGCGACGGCCTGGCATTTGCGCATGCGGGTGGCACGTTGGTCAAGAAGGAGCTTAATGGCGAGACTCTTCGCGTTGACACGGGTTGTCTTGTCGCTTTTACGGAAGGCGTCGATTATTCCATTGAACGTGCCGGCAATCTAAAGTCCATGTTCTTCGGAGGTGAGGGCCTGTTCCTGGCCACGTTGCGCGGAACGGGTACTGTCTACCTGCAGAGTCTCCCGTTCTCTCGCATGGCTGACCGAATTCTCTCGCATGCCCCATCTCAGGGCGGAAAACAGAAGGGCGAAGGTTCTATTCTAGGGAGCGTTGGACGCCTGCTTGACGGTGACTAGGCGAGCCTATGAAATATGCACAAACTGTGTATTGAACGGAATGCGTCAGCGTTCCATTCGGACCTGTCCCTGTGCATTCTAGTGTTTTAAATCGTGCGTTATATATTTCAGGAGCGTGATCTGATGGCCGGTGAGTATGTATATATCCTTGAGAATCTAACGAAGCAACAGGGCACCAAAACTATTCTTGATGACGTGACGCTGGCATTCTTTCATGGCGCCAAGATCGGTGTGATTGGTCCAAATGGTTCGGGAAAAACCTCGCTGCTTCGTATCATGGCAGGATTGGATCGTGAGTATGTCGGAGAGGTGCAGTGCGCCAAAACTGCAACCATTGGCTACTTGGAGCAGGAGCCACAACTCGATCCTGACGTGACCGTGCAGGATATTGTGGCCGAAGGGGTTGCCGCGCAACAGGCAAAGTTGGATCGCTATGACGCACTTTGCGGGATGTTGGGTGATGACCATTCTGAAGCGGCACGTGAAGCACTCAACGACGAGTTTGACAAGCTACAGACCGAAATTGATACAAACGAATTGTGGGAGTTGGATCATCAGGTGGAAATGGCGATGGATGCACTTCGGCTTCCGGCTTCCGATGCTCCGATTAAGGTGCTCTCCGGTGGCGAGAAACGACGTGTGGCGCTTTGCCGACTACTGCTCCAGAATCCTGATATTTTGCTTTTGGATGAGCCCACCAATCATTTGGATACGGAATCGGTTGCCTGGCTAGAGGAGACGCTGAAGCGCTTTTCCGGAACACTGATCGTGGTTACGCATGATCGCTATTTCTTGTCCAATGTGACGGAATGGATTCTGGAGCTCGATGCGGGGCGGGCCTTTCCCTATAAGGGGAACTACGAGGCGTGGTTGGAGCAGAAGCAGGTCATCGCGGATCGTACGATGAAGGAGAATGCTTCGCGCAAGAAGTTGTTGGAACAGGAGTTGGCCTGGGTCCGCATGAATGCTTCCAGCCGCCTGACGAAGAACAAAGCGCGTCTCAAACGCTATGATGAGTTGGCTAATCAGGACTATGATACCCGTGAAGATCGCCTGACGATTCAGATTCCACACGGGCGGCGTCTTGGTGATCGTGTGGTGGAGGCGAAGGGGTTGACGAAAGCCTTTGGTGACCGTGTGCTGATGGAGAATGTTGAGTTCAGTCTTCCGCGCGGGGGTATTGTTGGCATTATTGGTGGCAATGGTGCGGGCAAGACGACACTATTTAAAATGATAACGGGGCAAGAGAAGCCGACAGATGGTGAACTCTTGATTGGGGAGAGCGTTGATCTTTCGTATGTCGATCAGCTCCGTGATGATCTGGATGCCAACAAGACGGCTTGGGAGGAGATCAGCGGGGGGCAGGAGACGATTGAAGTTGGTGGCCGTAGCATGAACAGCCGTGCCTACTGTGCACGATTCAACCTCAAAGGGGCAGACCAGCAGAAAAAGGTTGGAGTGCTGTCCGGTGGCGAGCGCAATCGCGTCCATTTGGCGAAGCTTCTGAAACGCGGCGGCAATGTGTTGTTGCTGGATGAGCCCTCCAATGATCTGGATATTGCTACGCTTCGCTCTCTCGAAGATGGCCTTGAAAATTTTGGAGGTTGTGCGGTGGTGATTAGTCATGATCGCTGGTTTTTGGATCGCATTGCCACGCACATACTCTCTTTTGAGGACGATAACGAGGTGATCTGGTTTGAAGGGAACTATGAGGCGTATCACGCCTGGCGTCGAGAGACGTCCCCTGATAGCCAGCCTCATCGTGTTCGCTACCGTCCACTGGCGCGATAGAGGCGGGACGGCTCTTTCACAATTGCTGTGGGGCGAGGGCGCCCCACCTCCATTTTTGGGTGCATGCCTCAATGACGCTAGTTTAAGGCTCTGCTCCAAGATATCTTTGTCGTGAGCTTTGTCGAGTTCTCTATGTCAGCAGGTTTTGACAACGACAAAGCTTCCGACAAAGGTTGAGAGAAACGCGTATGCCATTTCCATTCGGGCGGAATCTCCATTTTTGGGTGACATGTATTTCTGGGGGTGAGGCGCCCTTGTCCCGCTGATCTGGCCAATCGTTTTGCATGGAATTCTTCTGTGTAAAGTTTTATGAGTTTGGTGTGCATTGTAGATTGCGCGTGTCTGCGGGTCGTGCTACCGTCCGACTTTACACACACTGATCCCCTAGGAGAATCGTTTGCTATGAGCACATTTTCTTCACCAGAGTCGGTTGTTGACGAGCATCCGCACGAGTTTTGTGGGTTGTTTGGCGTCTATGGAATCGCGCCTGTAGCGCCTTCGATCTATCAAGGCCTTTTCAGCCTTCAGCACCGTGGTCAGGAGGGTGCAGGTATTGCCGTTGCTGATGGTGAAAAGGTTCGCTCCATCAAGGGGCAAGGCCTTGTTAATCAGGTGTTTTCTGGAAAAGATTGGGGCTCTCTGGAGGGACATCTTGGTATCGGCCATGTGCGTTATTCCACGACGGGTTCCACTCGAATTCAAAACGTGCAGCCCTTGGTGGTTGAGTGCGTAGACGGCATTTGGGCCATTGCCCATAATGGCAATCTGGTGAATGCGGAGAAACTTCGCCTCATGTATCAGGAGGCGGGTGCCATTTTTCAGACGAGCACGGACAGTGAAGTGTTGGTGCACTTGCTTGCTGATCCTATGTATCGGTCACGTCCGCGGCGTGTTTGCCGTGCGCTGGCTGAGTTGGAGGGATCGTTTTGTTTTTTGCTGATGACTCGCAATTGCATGATGGCGGCGCGTGATCCACACGGGTTTCGTCCGTTGTCGATTGGCACCTTGGGGGATGGGTATGTGGTTGCCAGCGAAACATGTGCCTTGGATCAAGTGGGGGCGACATTCCTGCGGGACGTGGAGCCGGGTGAACTGATCGTTTTTGATGAGACGGGGATGCACAGCTCGATGTTCGCGGAGGTCAAGGACGAGTGTGATCGCGCCCGCTGCATTTTCGAAACGGTATATTTTGCGCGGCCCGATAGTCATGTATTTGGCGAGAATGTGCATTTAGCCCGTGTGGCGTATGGAAAGCAGTTGGCAAAAGAGTACCCTGTAGATGCTGATATTGTTGTGGCGATTCCGGACAGCGGAAACTCTGCGGCTTTGGGATATTCTGTTGGTAGTGGTATTCCATTGGAGCATGGTTTTATTCGAAATCACTATGTGGGGCGCACCTTTATTATGCCTCAGCAGGATGCGCGCTCGGCGGGAGTTGATATGAAGTTGGCGGTGCTGCCGGAGGCGGTTCGCGGCAAGCGCGTGATTGTGGTGGACGACTCAATTGTACGCGGAACAACGGCACGTCGACGCGTGATGCGATTGCGTGAGGCGGGTGCGACGGAGGTCCATGTGCGCATTTCTTGCCCTCCGATTAAGTACCCTTGTTTCTACGGAATTGATTTTCCGACAAGCGAGGAGCTGGTTGCCGGCGGTATGAGTGTAGAAGAGATTCGGGTGTATATTGGTGCGGACACGCTAGGCTATTTGAGTTTAGACGGTTTGTTTACCCCGTATGGTAAAAAAAGGGGTTTCTGTTCGGCTTGTTTTACTGGGAAGTATCCTACAGATATCAGCGGTATTTCAGGGAAACATGCCTTGGAAAACGCTTCCGAGCTTGTGTTAGATCTGTAAGGCCGCACTCTCCTTATGTGTTTCTGTGCTAGTCGGCACCGATCTCCGAGGGGTGTCCCACCCGGCGGGCGTCGTGCGCCTCGGCGATTCGCACATACTTGAGCGCGGTGCATTTCAGTTCTGTGGGGTCAATGGGGCTTTCCGAATTAAGTCTAATCGTATTCTTAATCGAAATTGAGCCAAAGCCTCGAGCAACCGCTGTTGATTTACAAACAAGCGGTGGAGTGCTCTGATTGCTTACAGGAGTCAAGTATGAACGTTCGAAATCTAAGCCCGCAGAAGATGTTTGAGCGCATGGCGCTGGAGCATAAACCCCTGAACGCATTTGATCCCGGGCAGGAGACCTTCGCCGCATGGAAAGCCCGGACGCTGCCCAAGGTTCTGGCAACCACCGGCGACTGGCCGGGGAAGGTTGATCCAACCCCGGAGTTGGTTGTTGAATGGGTAGAGGATGACGTTGCCAAGCAGCGCTGGTTGTTAGATGTTGGCCCCCATGCCTCGGCGACCCTGCTCATCAACAGACCCACTGGCGCCGCTGCTGGTCCCAAACTCCCCGCGCTCCTTTGCTGGCATGGGCATGGCCGTTTTGGCAAGGACTCGGTGATGGGCAACAAGTCTTCGTCTGACCGGAAGGCGGAGATTGAGGGTTGCAACTACGACTACGGCCATCAAATGGCTAAAGCCGGTTTTCTGACCTACGCCATCGACTGGATGGGAGTCGGCGAGAGGAATGACAACAATAAGCCCCACTTTTTCAATCACAATGGTGGGCGCGATTGGTGCAACCTGTACTACCTGCACGCCACCATGCTGGGCATGACGTCCCTATCGATCAATCTGGCGCATGGGCATGCGGCGACCGACTTTGTCACGAGCCTGCCGGACGTTGATGCCGGACGGGTAGGGGTGATGGGGCTTTCCGGCGGCGGCACAATGACGCTGTGGACCGCACTCACAGACCCTCGAATGAAAGCGGCTGAGATTATCTGCTACTCGGATTTGTGGGCCTTGTTCGGGATCCGCGACCTGAATTACTGTGGTGCACAGGTCGCGCCGGGACTCTTCAAACTGGTTGATCTTCCGGATTTGCAAGGGCTGCTGGCACCGACGCCGCTTTTGGTCGATATCGGTATCCATGACTCCTGTTTTGTGGTCGATAATGCCACCGCCTGTTTCGAAAGAGTTAAGACGATTTACCAGGCCGCAGGGGTAGGGGAAAGGCTCGAACTCGATCTGTTTCCGGGCGAACATGGGTGGGGTGGCCGTAAGTCTACAGACTTCTTCGGGCGATTCTTGTAGCGCAACTTGTTCTTTCTGCGTTGCAATCCGGATTCACGATGTCAGAATTATTTAACGTCGGAGAAACTCCTCTATGGCCTGATATCGAACCTTCATCTCCACCGCAATCCCTTCCGGTGTATAGTTTCGCCCATAAAGCTCACGACTCATACATTTCAATTCGCAAAGCTTTTCCAATAATCGAGCGGTCTGAGCCGGCAGCTCATTTTTCAGGGCCACGATTACAAAATCAATATAGAGCATTATCCGCCGCGTTCCCTCTACTAAATAATCAAAGTTATCCTGATTCTTCTTCGCCTGTTTTTGCATCTTGCGAAACGCGTTCATCGCCTCTCGATAACCATGCGCCATGGCTTCAACCCCGGTCAGACCCGCTTCGCGGCTGCCATATTCCTGATCAATGCGAAGCAAGTAATCTGCCAGCGGATCATGCTCAACTGTGGGGGTGGCAAAGATGAGATCACCATAACCGGCCTGCGCAATCACTATAGATACCCCCATCTTGGTAACGGCCTCAGCAAACTCGGGAAGTTCCATGCCGTAATAGTCCTGCGTAAAGGCGCGGCAGAGGATCTCAAAATTATAAGCGTCGTCATTCTTAAGCGCAAATCCCGCCGCAAATGCCGCGAGAAGTTTGGTCTCGCAGTGACAATGCCGTACCGCCCATGAGGTCACCATTACACCGCTTCCCGCCTGCATTCCCTTCCGTGCGGCAAAAAAGCAGTTTGGTACATGAACCTGTTGATTCTGCGGCATTCCCGTCATATCACCACTGCAACTCTCCGCCGATGCGACAATCACATCCACTACCCCTCGACCTTTGAGAGCATCGGTGCAATAAAATGGGGTGAATGTCTTATCGACAAGGCTCTGCGCATCGATGGCATAGGCTTCCAAATAGGTCTCAAAATCTGGTATTCGATGCTTATTTGCTTGGTACTGATCCAAGGTTACGTTGCCTTGATTCCTGTTCTGAGTCATCCCTCCCCAGACAAGTATTCCCTCTGGCCGGTCGGTTTTCGTCCAGTAATCCCAGTCAACCATCACCACATACGGCGGAATGTCCTGTATTATTTCGGGGTGCGTCAGGCAGATATCAGCCCAGATGATAGGGCGTAAGCCTTGTTGATGAATATGTTCAAAAATGGGGAGCATATGCTTGAGGTAGAGCCCGCCGATACCAATTTTCTCCACGACGAGTCTGGCCTTCTCGCTCTTCCCCAGCGTCCAAGTCTCGTCCCCGCCCATATGAAAAAATTCTTGCGGCTGCATGACTTCGATAACCTCATCAATAAGTTCGAGAATGAGAGTTCGGCTCGCTTCGGCGAGCGGATCATATTGATCGACAACCTGCTCATGTTCTCGAAGGTGCGCATATTCCGGTTCACCGACCACCGATTCCGCATGCCCCAGAGTTTGCACTAAGGGAATAACCTCGACTCCCTTTGCCCGACACGCAGCAATAAAATCTGCCATTTGGGAATGAGACAGCGCATCAGGTTTGTAAATTGCGGGATGATGATTAAATTGAAATTTATCTTCTAGCTCGAGGATAAGCGTGTTGTATCCCCATTCCCCAAGGCGATCGACCATTCGGTCCATATAGGCTCTCGTCCAGAGCCCCCGTTTCAGATCCATATGATACGCCATCATCTTATTCATTCTGTTCTCCTAAACGTATAAGCTATGTCGATAATTAACCACCGAGACGTCTCTCTCCAACCCGCCTCGCGGGCAACGCGATTCACTACCGCGCTTTTTTTGACTTATACCAAATCAAGATGGACATGGCGTTGAAAATCGGACAATTTACGGCTCTTCACGGATGTGCGTTTTGAAAGACTGACAGAGCAAAGGGGATCCCTCGTTCCCTACCTATTTTTCAATTCTTGATTGACAGATGGCAGGTGTCTGTAGAAACTGCCCCCCCCGAAGGGCGTGACAGCCCCTCACACCGGATTTGGTGTTGAAATGGGCTGATTATTTTAAATCTACCGGCGCTCGTCGAAGCTGGAGTGGGGGTTACATGACAAAACATCTTTTCGTTACGGGAGGCGTTGTGTCCTCTCTTGGGAAGGGGCTTACTGCCGCTTCCGTGGCCTTGCTGTTGAAGCGCCGTGGATATCGCGTCAAAATGCAGAAACTCGATCCCTATCTGAATGTGGACCCGGGCACGATGTCGCCGTATCAGCATGGCGAGGTCTATGTGACCGTGGATGGTGCGGAAACGGATTTGGATTTGGGTCACTACGAGCGTTTTACGGGAATCAATTGTACGCAGGGAAGCAATTTTACGACGGGCCGGATTTACAGCACGGTGATCTCGCGTGAGCGGGAAGGTGGCTACCTTGGCAAGACCGTCCAAGTTATTCCCCATATTACGGACGAAATCAAAGCTGCCATTGGTTCGATGGATGCTGACGATGTCGATTTCGTCATTACCGAAATTGGCGGCACGGTTGGTGATATCGAGTCGCTGCCGTTTCTCGAAGCCATTCGTCAGTTTCGCCAGGAGATTGGTAGAACCAACGGGCTGTTTCTGCATGTGACGCTTGTCCCTTACTTAAGTGCCGCGGGCGAGATGAAGACAAAACCCTCGCAGCAGTCTGTCGGCATTTTGCGTTCCATCGGCATTTTTCCTGATATGCTGATTTGTCGCTGTGAGCGACCGTTGGAAGAGGAGCACCGCGATAAGTTGGCGCTCTTCTGCAATGTCGACCGTAACTTGGTGATCGAAGAGAAGGATGTGGACAATTCGATCTACGAAGTGCCTCTGGAATTGGCGAAGCAGGATATGGATGTCTACATTCTGGAGCTCTTGCGCTGCCACGTGGGGCGGTTGGATATGCGGGACTGGAGCAAGATGGTCGATACGCTGGTCCATCCCAAGGGCGGCGCGGTGGACGTTGCGGTGGTGGGTAAATACATCACGCTTCAGGATGCCTATAAGAGCATATACGAATCGCTAACGCATGCAGGGATTGCCAATGATGTGCGTGTTAATGTGCGTTTAATTGAGTCCGAGGAGATTGAGGAGAAGGGCGCTGAGGCCCTGCTCAAAGGCGTCACCGGCGTTCTCGTGCCGGGTGGCTTTGGCGATCGTGGCATTGAAGGCAAAATTGCTGCAGTGCGTTATGCCCGCGAGAACGCCATTCCGTTTTTCGGGATTTGTCTAGGGATGCAGTGTGCCGTTATGGAGTTTGCACGGAACGTGTGCGGGCTTGAAGGGGCCTATAGCAGTGAGTTTGTGGAAGATACGCCGCATCCGGTCATTCATTTGATGGAGTCACAGCGTAAGATCTACAAAAAGGGCGGCACGATGCGTTTGGGGGCCTATCCGTGTGAGCTGACGCAGGGAACCACAGCGGCAAAACTATACGGAAAACCTAAGATCGAAGAGCGGCATCGGCATCGGTATGAGTTTAATAATGACTATCGGGAGCGGTTGGGCGAAAAAGGACTTATTCTCTCGGGGCTTTCTCCAGACGGAGAGCTTGTGGAGGTTGTTGAGTACCCCGCCCATCCGTGGTTTGTGGCGTGTCAATACCACCCGGAGTTTCAGTCAACACCCATGAAGGCTCATCCCCTCTTTAAGGGATTTATTGCCGCCTCGATAAAGGTGCGCGAGACGGCTAACACATCAGCGACGGGGGATGCGTAATGCCGAGACGTAAAGATATTCAGAAGATCATGATCATCGGGTCGGGTCCCATTGTGATTGGGCAGGCCTGCGAATTTGATTATTCGGGTGTGCAGGCCTGTAAGGCCTTGCGAGAAGATGGTTTTGAAGTGGTCTTGGTGAACAGCAACCCCGCCACGATTATGACGGACCCTGAGTTTGCGGACCGCACCTATATTGAACCTTTGGACGTCGACATTCTGACCAGCATCATCAGCCGTGAGCGTCCCGATGCTTTATTGCCCACCTTGGGGGGGCAGACTGCATTGAATCTGGCAATGGAGTTGGATGCGGCGGGTGTGCCGGATCGGTTTGGCGTTGAAATTCTGGGTGCTCGTGCAGATGTGATTCGCAAGGCTGAAGATCGTACCGAGTTTAAAGTGGCCATGCGAAACATTGGGCTGGATCTGCCTCGCAGCGGTGCTGCGCACAACATGGAAGAGGCAATAGCGGTTCGGGCCGATATTGGGGCTTATCCGCTGGTGATTCGCCCCGGTTTCACTCTTGGTGGTACGGGGGGTGGTATTGCGTATGACGATGCGGATTTTGATGAAATCGTCAAACGTGGCCTTTTCTATAGTCCGACCTCGGAAGTGTTGATTGAGGAATCTATCATAGGCTGGAAAGAGTACGAACTTGAGGTGATGCGTGACGCCAAGGACAACTGTGTCATCATCTGTTCAATTGAGAACATTGATGCGATGGGTGTTCACACCGGAGACAGTATTACGGTCGCTCCTGCTCAGACGATGACGGATCGCGAATACCAGCGCATGCGGGATGCCTCACTGGCGGTTATGCGTGAGATTGGTGTTGAGACCGGGGGTTCCAATGTTCAGTTCGCACTTAACCCCGACGATGGCCGCATGGTCATTATTGAGATGAATCCCCGCGTATCACGATCCTCTGCACTCGCCTCAAAGGCTACCGGATTCCCGATCGCCAAATTTGCGGCCAAGCTTGCGGTTGGCTACACGTTGGATGAGATTCAGAACGATATTACCAAAGAGACACCTGCCTGCTTCGAGCCCTCAATCGACTATGTGGTTACCAAGGTTCCTCGCTTCGCTTTTGAAAAGTTCACTGCCGCCGATGATACCCTGGGTACGCAGATGAAATCAGTGGGCGAGGCCATGAGTATTGGCAAGACCTTCAAGCAATCCTTTCAGAAGGCGATGCGGTCGCTGGAGACGGGGCGCGCGGGGTTTGGAGCCGATGGTAAAGATGGCCCCTGGGAATCTCTTGATGACGAAAAGCTTCAAGACCTTTTGAAGCGCCCGAATGCGGGTCGTATCTTTGCGGTGCGTGCTGCACTGAAACGGAGCTGGTCGGTGGACACGGTCTATGCGTTAACACGGATAGATCGCTGGTTTCTGCGGCACTTCGAAGAGCTTGTGAATTATGAGATAGAGATTCAGAGTGCGGGTTCTCTTGAAAAACTGACCGAAGATCGACCTCTTTTCCTTCAAGCCAAAACGTTTGGTTACTCAGACCGCCAGATCGCATTTCTGTTGTCGACCACGGAGGATGCGGTGCGTGCGGCGCGTGGCTCGATCGACTTGAATCCCGTTTACGGGATTGTTGATACCTGTGCTGCGGAGTTTGTTGCTTACACGCCCTATTTCTACTCGACCTATGGCGACGTGAACGAGAGCAAGCCTACGGATCGAAAGAAGATCATGATTCTTGGGGGTGGCCCGAATCGTATTGGGCAGGGAATCGAGTTTGATTACTGTTGTGTGCACGCCTCTTTTGCTCTGCGGGATGCCGGTTTTGAGACCATCATGGTCAACAGCAACCCTGAGACTGTGAGTACAGACTATGACACAAGCGATCGACTTTATTTTGAGCCGTTGACGCTTGAGGACGTGTTGCACATCTACCATCACGAGAAATGTGATGGTGTTATCGTTCAGTTTGGTGGCCAGACTCCGCTCAATCTCGCCAACGACCTTGAGCGTAATGGTGTCAATATAGTGGGCACCAAGCCGGCCAGCATTGAAGCGGCCGAGGATCGCAAGTTTTTCCAGGAATTGGCAACGCGCCTTGAGATTCGCCAGCCCGAAAATGGATTAGCGGTTAGCATTGAAGAAGCAGAGGTGATTGCCGAGCGGCTTGGTTTCCCTGTGTTGATGCGCCCATCCTTTGTGTTGGGGGGGCGCGCCATGGTCATTGTCTACGATGTAGAGATGCTGCGTAAGTATATGACTGAAGCCGTTGAGGTATCCGAAAATCGTCCTGTTCTGATTGACCATTATCTTGAAGATGCCGTTGAGGTGGATGTTGACTGTATCTCTGATGGAGAGACTTCTGTCATCGGGTCTATTATGGAACATGTCGAGCTGGCGGGTGTTCACTCCGGTGACAGTGCCTGCACAATTCCTGCTCCTACGCTGAGTGCGGCTGTTAAAGATACAATTCGTGAACACACATTTGCCTTTGCTAAGGCTCTGAATGTTATCGGCCTGATGAATGTGCAGTACGCCATCGCAAACGATGAGGTCTATGTCCTCGAGGTTAATCCTCGTGCTTCGCGTACTGTCCCCTTTGTCAGTAAAGCGATCGGTGTACCTTTGGCCAAACTGGCCGCTCTTGTGATGGTTGGGTTCAAGCTGAAAGACCTTGGATTCACGAAGGAAGTCATACCCAAGCACTTCTGCGTTAAAGAAGCGGTGTTTCCTTTCGTTCGTTTCCCTGGAATTGATGTCCTGCTAAGCCCCGAGATGAAGTCCACGGGCGAAGTTATGGGGATTGACCGTACAGAGGGGATGGCATTTTTGAAGAGTCAGGTTGCTGCGAGTAGTCACTTGCCCAAGAGCGGCAATGTGTTTCTCAGTGTTAGAGATCAGGATAAGGCTTCCATTTTAGAGTTAGCCAGACGGCTTGAGGCCTTGGGGTATAAGATCTATGCTACACTGGGGACGAGTACAATTCTGCGGGACAATGGTATTGCTAGCGAGGCCATCTTCCGGATTTCTAAGGGTCGCCCCAATGTGATCGATATGGTCGAGGAGAAAAAGGTCGGCTGGATCATCAACACGCCTTCCAGTGGTGCAACGCCGCGGTTTGATGAAGTCAAAATGCGGGCTCATACCGTTATTCGTGGCATCCCCATCACAACCACTATTGCGGGGCTGCGCGCCGCGATTAACGGGCTTGAAGCGTTGAACAAGAGCGGGACGATGGAAGTGTGCAGCTTGCAGGAATATCACCGGCATTTTAAAAAAGTGAATTTACCTAAGAATGAGGATGCATCGTGAGTAAATGGAACTGGAAAGTAAAACGTGAGAAGCTGGCCTTTCTGGCGCTTGAAGATGGTACGATTATGCGCGGTTACTCGGTCGGCGCTAAGCAGGACGGTCTTGGCGAGGTCGTGTTCAACACGGGCCTTACCGGATATCAGGAGATCCTGAGTGATCCCTCCTACAGCGGTCAGTTTGTCACCATGACCTACCCGGAGATTGGAAATACGGGAATCAATGTGGCCGATATGGAGTCACGCGGTTTCTTTGCAAATGGCTTCATCATCCACGAACTCAATGAAAGTAGCAACTGGCGTGCAGACGAGTCGTTGAGTGCTGCTCTTGTTGCTCGGGGCATCCCCTCCATTGCGGGGATTGATACGCGTGCGTTGACCAGCAAGCTTCGTGATCAAGGTACGATGAAGGCCTATATGGCTGTCTGTGGTGACGTGTCGGAAGCGGATGCCCTTCAGAAGGCTAAAGATTGGTGTGGTCTGGATGGTCAGGACTATGCGTCCAAAGTGACTTGTGATACGCCCTATGCATGGGATGAGGATGGTTCGTTGACTCAGTCATGGGGCATTTCAGACGCATTGCCGGAAGCCGATCTGAATATTGTGGCTTACGATTTTGGAATCAAATGGAATATTCTGCGGAGTCTACGTTTGAGTGGAATGAATGTTACTGTTGTGCCGGCGGCTACCTCGGTCGAGGATGTTCTGGCACTCAAACCCGACGGTGTCTTTCTTTCCAATGGTCCCGCCGATCCCGCCGCGGTGACCTATGCGGCAAAGTATGTTCAGAGCTTGATTGGCAAGGTTCCGATGATGGGAATCTGCCTTGGGCACCAGCTTCTTGGATTGGCGCTTGGCGGCAAGACCTACCGGTTGAAGTTTGGTCACCATGGCTGCAATCATCCTGTGATGGATCTATCGACGCGCAAGGTTGAGATCACCTCGCAGAATCACAACTATGCGATTGATATGGATTCGTTGAATGATTCCAAGGTTGAGGTGACGCACGTCAACTTAAACGACCAGACCGTTGAGGGCATTCGCAGCAAAACGGATCCCGTTTTCTCTGTGCAGTACCACCCCGAATCCTGCCCCGGTCCGCACGATCCCTTCTACCTCTTCGCTCGCTTCCGTGAGTTGATGACGAAGTGAAGCTGCGCAGCCGAAGGCAACTGGCCGATTATTATCGGCAACGAAGTGGCAAATGTGGAAATCTGAAATGGTAATTCGCTCGTAGGCATTGGTCGTCTGCCGATCGCGCACCTTCTGGGTGCAGTTTGAGGTTCCACCGCACCGGAGAGAGACTAAGGCAAAGATTAGGGTGAAGATTAAGGGATAGCCCTCCCCCCCCTTTTCGTCTTTACCTTAATCTTTATCTTAGTCTTACTTGGATACGCTTAATCGACTTCGTCAGAGCAGCCAAGAAGATGGCGAATCAAGCGCGCGACATTAATGACGGAAGGACCGCCGCGTCCGTTTGGATTCACGAGAAGGGACATCAGACACGCCAAGCACAAAAAATGCTTAACCGCCACCCCTCTAGGGGGGGGCTCTGACTTCTTACCTCCCACCTCAGGCGCCCTACGGAATCTGGCTGGCTTCGGCTTTGACAAGGTAGGTGAGGATGCCTTGGGCAATACCTTCTGCGACGCGGTCACGGTAGGATTCCGTGTTTAGTTGGGTGGCTTCAGTCGGGTTTGAGAGAAAGCCAACTTCCACTAGAACTGCTGGACAGTTTGCATCGCGTAGCACAGAGAAGCGTGCCCGTTTTACTCCGCGATCTGGTGCTTTGGTCTGCGCTAATATCCCCTGCTGGATGAACCCCGCCAGTAGCGTGTTGACGGCATCGTTGTTGTTTCCCGGGTAGGCCTTTTTGTCAGGGGTGTTGGATGAGGTGGAGGGAAAGCCCGCCCCGGGGATAACGAAGGTCTCGATTCCGCAGGCCCTTTTGCTTGTTGCGCTGTTGGCGTGAATGCTGACAAAGGCATCTGCTCCCCAACGTGCCGCAAGTTTGGGGCGTTCTTGCAGGGTAAGCGTTGTGTCTTTGTCGCGCGTCATGCGGACGGCGACGTTTGATGCGTTGAGTTTGCGTTTTACACGTTTTGAAATGTCTAATACGATTTGCTTTTCAAAGAGGTTTTGGGGCCCAATGGTGCCCGAGTCTGCGCCGCCATGTCCGGGATCCAAAACGACCATGCTGAATCCTTTACCTTTGAGAATGGATGGGGGCTGCAGCAGAGGGGCAATAACGGTTTCGGCATCGGCTCGGGAGATTGTTGCAGGTTTGCCAGTTTGCACCATTGAATCGTTCAACCAGAAGATGTGGTTATTGAAGATGAGGCGTCGGCTTCCGGCTTGAAAAAAGAGCGATGTGTATTGGCTTAGCCAGATGGTGCCCGTATTCGTTGTGCATACGGATGGAAATCCATAGTGTGTGGCCAGATCTTGAAGTATAATCCGGTCGTGTGGTGATGCTGCAACCCGCTGTAGCGGCAACGCGATGGCCGCAATGAGTAGTTGTACAAGGATTGGGTTGGATGCAGACATGGGGGGGAGTGTAGCCTGTGGATCGGTCGCGATCAACTCTTGACGCTTGGCTTGTATATGATGTACTAATCCTTTACACGAAAATTCGTATGTATGGAGCTATATATGGCTGAAGTTACTCTTGAGAGTTGTCCCAAATCAGTTCGGGATATGTTTAATCGCGGATTCACAGCGCTGGAACGTGAGAACTTGGATTATGCCATCGAGATGTTGACATCATGTGTTGAGCTTGAGCCAGGGCTCTTGAGGGCGTGGAAGTTTTTACGGGCTGCTGAAATGAAGCTTGCGATGAAGGCACCAAGCTCATCGTTGAGTAAGGGAATATCTATGGTAGGCAAGATGCCGGCCTATCTCAGTGCGATGGGGCAGTTAAAGTCCGGTAAGAATCGACAGGCAATGATGGCGGCTGAGAAGCTCCTTCGGACGGATCCAGTCAACACGAAGTATGGTAAGCTCTTTGCGGAGGCTGCGGCTCAAGCTGGTTTTCCTGATGCGGCTGTTCTGACATTGGAGTTGGTGCGCGATCATCATCCTGAAGATATCTTGATTTTAAATTGGCTGGGTGCGCTTTATCAGAAGTTGGGTCGCACAAGTTCGGCGAGGGAGTGTTTTGAGCGGTTATGCGAGTTGTGTCCCAATGATGGCGCGGCTCTCAAACAGATGAAAGATGCGATGGCTATTGATAGTATATCCAGTGATGGATGGCAGTCGGCATCTGAGAAGGGCGGAAGCTATCGCGATATTCTTAAGGACAAGGGCGAGGCCGCGCATCTTGAGCAAGAATCAAAATCGCAGAAGAGCGATGAGGATGTTGATATGCTCATTGCTGATTTGCTTACCAAGATTGAGGCTGAACCTGGCAACACAAATTTCCGCCGTGCTGTTGCAAATCTCTATTTGAAGCAGGATCGTTTTGCAGAGGGGCTTACGGCTCTTCAGGAAGCCATTAAATTGAACCCCGGGGATCCTGAGTTGGAGCGCGCTTTATCAGCCGGGCGCAGCCGTGAGTTTGAGCATCGTGCCGCAAAACTGAGGGCGGCAGGGGATGAAGCGGGGGCAAGCGTTGTGGAGAATGAGTGTCTACAGTTTGAGTTTGATGATCTTCAAGACCGAGTAGAGCGGTATCCCAATGATTTGGCTCTGCGGTATGAGTGGGGCAAAATGCTGTTTGACAATGATTACGTCAACGAGGCTATCCAGCAGTTCCAGCTTGGGCAGCGAAATCCCAAAAACCGTGTGCAAGCGCTCTATTATCTTGGACTCTGCTTCAAGGCCAAGAAGCAATATGATCTTGCCATGGATCAGCTCTTATCTGCTTCCGCAGAACTGCTTATTATGGATAAGAGCAAGAAGGATGTGCTCTATGAGTTAGGGCAGGTTGCAGAGCTCATGGGGGATAGCGTCAAAGCTGCTGGTTTTTACAAAGAAATCTATCAGTCCGACATCGGGTTTCGTGATGTTGAGCAAAAGATCGAGAAGCTTTATGCCTCGGGGGATGGCGCGTAGGGCGTCTATCGTTTTTGCGGTTCCGGCCATTTGCCTTCGATGGCATTTTTCACGATTTCACGAGTGTCTGCCGGGAAGTCACTTCGCAGCATCCATTTGATGAATCCGGGATCTCTCGCGATGAGATCTTTGAGAGCCGTGCCCTTCTTGCGCCCGAAATTCAGGGCGACCACTCCGTTGTTCCAGTAAAGTCGGCCTGTGCTGTCGACCCAAGTAGGGTTTCGAGGATTGCAGTAGTCATTCAGGGCATCCATGTCGTGAGGAAGATCTGGATAGCGTTCAAGCTGACCTTCAAAGACTTTGATTGTTGCGATGACATCGGGTTCTGCCCCGTGGGCATCTAGATGCATTTCACCGCAATAGAAAGCAAGGGCTGCGCTCAGGTCCCGCGGTTCCTTTTGATGGAAGATTCGTTGAGCGTCAAGAGTGCGGCGACTTTCAATATCAAAGGGAATGCCGGCCCGGGTGAATTCTTCGCTGAGCATGGGGATATCGAATCGTCCAATATTAAACCCGCCAAGATCGCAGCCTTCCAGCACGTCAGCGATCTCTTTGGCTAGTACAGGGAATGTGGGGCACTCGGCGATATCGGCATCGAAAATGCCATGTATGTTTGAGGCTTCTACCGGAATTGGCATTTGAGGGTTAATTCTGAATGTATGGGTTGCGTGACTTTTATCAGGCATAATTTTGATGATGCAAAGCTCAACAATTCGGTCTGCACGTGGGCTTAATCCTGTGGCTTCTATGTCAAAAAAAGCGATCGGTCTGTCTAATTTTATTTTTAGCATGGTAATCTCCCTGTGTGGCCACCATATACCTGTAGATGCCTACGGGTCAATACTTAGGCATTGACTTTAAGAATACGGTACTCAATAGTGCGAGACTAATCTTTCTATGAATTGCGTTAAGGAGTATCACGATGTCACAACATCCAAGTTTGAAGTTGGCGAGTAAGATAACCGTTAAGCGTAACGTGCTTAAGCGTTTTGAACGTATTGACGTTCTGCGTGAACAAGGCCAGTGGAAAGAGGGTGATCGCGGTGTTGGATTACCCAAAACAAAATCAAGCTAAGCGTCCAGCTTCGGGAATTCCTGTGAGCTACTTCCAAAACTCTGTGCTGTGTCTAGCGGTGGTTTTGATGAGTGTGGGGGTTTGTCAGGGAATTGAGCGACTCTCGGTAACGGGAGCGCGTGTGAATGTCCGTTCCGTTCCTGACCCGCAGGGAGAGATTGTGGGAGTGGTTGAGCAGGGTGCGACACTGTCCGCCACGGGAGTTCGCCAAGATGGGTGGGTAGAAATTGCCCCACCTGTAGGCGTCAGCGTGTGGCTCTATGGCGAATTGATCCGAGAAGGTGAAGTTGCTGCAACCAGTGTTCGTGTTCGTTCAGGGCCTGGAATCGGATATCGCCCTGTCGGAACACTTTCCAAAGGCCACAAGGTTAAGGCCTTGGGTTCAAAAGGCGATTGGATCAGTATTGCGCCTCCACTATCCTGTACCGTATGGATTAGCGAGAAATTTGTGTCTGGGAGTGCTGCTGTAGCGAACCGCACTGCGGTTGCGCCTATCGCGTCATCTCCACCCCGTGCTGCTGTTGTGTCTCAGGCATCAAAGCGGCCTGTTCGGGTAAAGGAGGTGCCGGCTCCCATCCGTTCCAAGCAGATTCCCGCGCCGATTGTTCGTACACCTCCTATGCCGAGACGTCAGCTAAACGCTCGAAAGACTTCGGTTCAACGAGTTAATCCCCAAGTTTACACCGTTTTCGCTCCGGCAGTATTACAACCCGTGCATGATGTGCCGGAAGTGGTCCCCGAGGGAGCTTCATGTGCCGCTATTCAGGGGTTGCGACTGGTTCGCAATGCTCCGCAGGGGAAGCCTGTTGTGGTTTCAGGTGTCTTGCGTGCTTCTCGGTTCCGCATGCTGTTGCGCCCCAGTCGCTACCGTCTCACGGTGCGAGATGTTGCTCTCGGGGCCTCGAAGACGGCCTGCTATGTGATTGGTGATCCCCCTGATGTCTTGGACAATGTCGACACTGCCGTTGCTATTGTTGGCAAGCAGTACTGGGTGCAGGGAGTTCGCGAGCCAGTGGTTGCTGTGTCTGAGTTTCGTCAGTAACCTTTTTTCACCCCCCCCTTCTGGAGATTTTCTTTTATGTGGCAAACACTGAATGCAACAATATTTGCAGGCAATGAGGTGTGGCGATGGCTCCTGTTCTGTGTTGCAATTCTCCTTTCTCTTGTGTGTGGTCGACTGATTCGCTATTCGCTGCTCAAGAGTTCGGAGCGACAGATTTCTGAAAAGCGAGAGTGGCTGGGGGTTGCGTTTAAAGCGTTGTCGCGTTCTGCGGTTCCGATCCTTATCGCGACAGTTGTCTTTCTTATTTTGCGTAGCGGCCTTTTGGTCCTGCCACCCGTTATTGCGTCTGCATTTGATACGGGGTCTCGTGTTCTCTTTGTCAGCGTTCTGGGGTATGCGGTCTATTGCATGGTCGATGTGGTGGATTTTCAGCTTCTGCGCGTTGCGGGACGAACGAGCAGCAAAGTTGATGATATGCTTGTCCCCCTTGTGGGAAAAAGCATTCGGATTACGATCCTTGCACTTATTGTTTTACAGGTGACTCAAGAACTGAGCACCAAGCCGATTACGTCGATTTTGGCGGGGTTGGGTGTTGGGGGGCTGGCCGTTGCGCTTGCTGGTCAGGATACGATCAAAAACTTTTTTGGGTCGCTTGTGATTGTTGGCGATAAGCCATTTGAAATTGGTGATCGCATTATTGTGGATGGGCATGATGGCCCTGTTGAATCCGTTGGTTTTCGATCCACGAAGCTACGTACGCTGGATGGGCATCTCGTGACGGTTCCCAATTCAGAAATGGTCAACAAGAGTATTCAGAATATTGGGAAACGCCCTTACATTAAGCACGTTGCAAACGTTGCCATTACGTATGACACCCCTCCGGAGAAAGTTGATCAGGCTCTGGAGATCATCCGGGGATTGCTAAAGGATCATGAGGGGATGCGCACCGATTTGCCACCAAGGGTGTTTTTTAATGCTTTTAGCGATTGGTCTCTCAATATTCTGATTATCTTCTGGTATCACCCGCCTGAATACTGGCAGTATATGGCCTTCGTTGAATGCTTTAATCGTCAGCTTCTTTTCGCGTTCAACGAAGCCGCTATAAATTTTGCATTTCCGTCGCAGACGGTTTATGTGTCTGGTTCTGAAAATAGTTCAGGGAAACTCGACACCAGTTTACGACGTGGTGATGATCGTTGCTGAGGCTTTGGGCACGGGGTGATAAGAGGTATTCTGATGGATAAACAGCCAGATAGTGTTTGCGCTGGTGATGTTGCCGGCATTATGGATGATGCGGTCCGTGGTCATTTGCGCACATTTGCGGGGCACATTGCTCACGACTTTAACAACTTGTTAACCCCTCTGCTGGCGTATCCGCAACTTATTCGGAATGACCTTCGACGTGATGCCTCCAGCGGAGAGTTATTGGATGTTATGGAGGATATCTCCGAGACGATGGCGAACATTGCACATCGACTTGCCGACTTTGCGCTTCCTCGATCCCCCACAAAACATATGGTTTCCGTTGATGCTGTGATCCAAGAGATCATCGCTGATTTAGAGCATGATAATCTCGCGTTGGGAGTTACCATAGCACCTCTGGAAGATTCGGGGCTTGGCGTCACGGTTCCGCATGACGCTCTGTCCGGCCCTATCACAGAGATCTGTACAAATGCCCTGGAATCAATGAAAGGGAGTGGCACACTTTCTCTCAAGGTTGATGTGCTGAAGGTTGAGGATCCTTTTACTGTAATGCGTGTTCAGGTGCCACCAGGTCAGTATGCCCGAATTTCTGTTTGTGATACGGGTCCGGGTATGAGCGATGAGGTTCGAAATATGGCCTTTGACCCATTCTTCTCGACCAATATGTTTCTGAAAGCCCGTGGTGCTGGACTGGGATTGACGATTGCGCTTGCAACGGTTCGGGATTGTGGCGGCTTCATTGTGCTGGGGGATTCACATTCTGGTGGCGGGTTTACGGTTTCTATTCTGCTTCCTGAGGCACAGAAGATTGTGCCCGTCACGGAAGGGGAACTCCCTCCTGAGGTGCTGCAAGCTGAAGTGAGCGACAATCCGAAAGGGCGCGTGCTTGTGGTTGATGATGAGGCGCCGATTACGGAGTTGTTCAAACTCATGCTGGAATCCATGATTCCCAGCATTGAGGTGGATGTTGCGGGTAATGGGTGTGAAGCTGTTGAGGCGTTCACCGCAAGACGCCATGAGGTCGTCGTGATGGATCTGCACATGCCGGAAATGGATGGACAGAGTGCGTTTGCGGCCTTGACTAAATTATGCCGGGCGAATGAATGGCAAATGCCAGGCGTTGTGTTTTGCACGGGCTATGCACCCCCAGAAGGTATTAAGGACGCGATTGCAGGTGATTCTCAGCACGACTTGTTGCATAAGCCCGTTACGAGCGAAGCTTTGGCTAATGCTGTAAAATTTCGCCTTAGCGCTTCTTGCTGATGGATATTGTGTCTACAGTATCTGCAATGCAAGCCTCCTCTCGTGCGGCTCATAAGACGGGGCAACGTGTTGGTTTTGTTCCCACTATGGGGTTTCTGCATGAGGGGCATCTTTCTCTCATGAACATTGCGCGCCAGCACTCCGATCTGTTGGTGGTGAGCATATTTGTGAACCCAACGCAGTTTGGTCCTCATGAGGATTTGAGTCAGTACCCCCGTGATCTTGCACGTGATAAGGCGTTGTGTGAATCCTGCGGGGTTGATGTTCTTTTCTGTCCCTCCGAGAGCGAAATGTATCCATTGGATAGTAGCGTTTACGTTGATGAGTCACGTCTCTCTTGCGGGATGTGTGGGGCTGCCCGTTCTGGCCATTTTCGCGGGGTTCTGACTGTGGTTGCAAAGCTGTTCAACATGGTGATGCCTGATGTGGCTGTGTTTGGTCAGAAGGATGCTCAGCAAGCTGCCCTTATTCAGCGCATGGTTCGCGATTTGAATTTTCCTGTAGAGATTAGGGTTGCCCCCATCGTGCGTGAGCCGGATGGCTTGGCGATGAGCTCGCGCAACACCTATCTGTCGGCCGATGAACGCGTTCAGGCGCTCTGGCTCAACCGAGCTCTACAGTTGGCTGAATCGCGGGTGGGGGAGGGGGGGCTGCAAAGCGCTGCCATAGCGTCCGAGATGCGGGATCTTCTTGGCCGTGAGGCCCCAGGAGTGATCGTTGAATACATCGCGATCGTGGATGCTGTGTCGTTGCAACCGGTGGATGGTGTGGGATCCGGGGTATTGGTTGCCCTTGCGGCCCAGGTTGGAAAGACACGCTTGATTGACAATCTGCTATTGGCGTAAATTTAATAGTCGAAAGCTGAAATGGCCTCTGCCTGAGTTTCCTGTTTCTGCTTTTCCAATTCTGCGTTCTTCCTCATCCCTTCAGCTCCTGGAGCACGATGCGCGCCGCTTTCTCAGAAGCCCCACCTTCTCCCATCGTCACAATGACTTCTTCGAGATCCTTGAGCATGCGCTGACGCTCTGGGGTGTCGTCAATGAGGGGTATTAGCGCATTTTCTATGGCGGAGGGGGTGGCTGCCATTTGAAGAAACTCGGGGCAGATTTCACGGCCCGCGACAATGTTGACCATGCCCGCATGCTTGATCTTAACCAGTAGTCTGGCGAGGACATAGGTGACGGGGTGAACCTTGTATATGATAACCATAGGGCATCGCAGCAGCCCGGTTTCAAGGGTCGCGGTTCCGGAAGCAACGATTGCGGCGTCGGCTTGGCGCAGGACTTCACGCGTTTTTGAGGGCACGATTTCCCAATTAGTGGGGCCTTTGATGCCCTGCATAGCCTTGTGAATCAGTGGAATTTCTGTGTCGCTTGGCGTGGCCACGATGAAACTGACATCGGGGTCGGTGGCTTCGAGTTGAGCTGCGGCTTTCCACATGGTGGGGAGCAGGCGGCGAATCTCATGGACACGACTTCCGGGAAGTAGCGCGACGCGTTTTCGCTTTTTCCAGGGCAGCATGACCGTTGGCAGACTTAGCGCATGTTTGGCCTCGTCGATGAGCGGGTTGCCGGCAAAGGTTACGGTCAGATGGGTATCGGTAAAATACTGCGGTTCGAATGGGAAGATCGTGATGAGGTGATCAATGATCTGGGCCATTTTCGGAATACGCTCTCGATGCCAGGCCCAGACTTGAGGGCAGATATAGTAGACCACTCGAATGCCACGCGTGTGTAGCTGCTTGGCCAGTCGGAGGTTGAATCCCGGGTAGTCCACGAGCACGACGAGATCTGGCGTCCTCTCGTCGCAAAGCGCCAGCATCTCGTTGAACACCCGCTTGAAAAAGGAATACCGCTTCAACACTTCCGAGAAGCCCATGACAGCCATGGTGCCGATATCGTGGTGGGTCTCAACCCCTTCTTCCCGCATGAGGGGCCCGCCGATGCCAAACCATTCGAGGTCGGCGCATTGCTGATTCGCCGCCCGTACCAGATTGGCCGCATGCATGTCTCCGGAGACTTCTCCTGCAATGATCATTATGCGGGTCATGAGGGATTTTCTTGAATGGTTTGGCAAATGGCGACGGCGAGGCGTAGTGCCGCTGTGCCATCTTCGCCGGTTACGACAGGATTATTTTTGTGGCGAATACAGTGAACAAAGGACTGTAACTCCTTGGCGAGGGGTTCGGCCTTCTCGATGGGAACGGCCATGGCTTCAATGCCGCTTTTTGTCTTTCGACAGAGCTGTCCTGTCTGGTTCATGTAGTCGAGCGAGAGATATGTGTTGTCCTGGAAAACGCGTATTTTGCGCAGTTTGTCCTGACTAATGCGGCTGGCGGTCACATTGGCCACACAACCGTTCTCAAAACTAATGCGCGCATTGGCAATGTCCTCGGTTGGGCTCAGAACGGCGACCCCCGTGGCGTTGATCGACTTTACCGGGGAGCGTGCGAGCTGAAGGATGATGTCCAGGTCGTGGATCATGAGATCGAGAACAACGCTAACTTCTGTTCCGCGCGGAGGTGCGCCGTCGCGTAGAGGAGGGTAGGGGGCGAGGCGCGTGGCTTCAATGAAACGTGCGTTGGAGAGATGATCTTCCAGAAAAGCCATGACTGGGTTAAACCGTTCCACATGACCCACTTGCAGTACAATTCCGTTGGCTTCTGCTTGTGTTACCATTGCTTTTGCCTGAGTGTACGATAAAGCAATGGGCTTTTCTACAAGCATATGGATTTTATGCGGAAGCATCTGCTGAAACACATCGTAGTGAAGATTCGTTGGGACCACGATGCTGGCGGCATCGCAGGCCGCCCCCAGATCATCCATTGTCTTGAAGGGGTGCGCGTTGTAGCGCTCTGCAATTTCCTGTGCACGCGCAAAGTCGGCATCATAGACCCCGACAAGCTCCGTGTCCTGAAGCTCTGAATAGATTCGAGCGTGCCACTGTCCCAAGCTGCCGACGCCGATAACGCCTACGCGTACTTTGTTGTTGTTCATGTCTAAAAGGTCCTCAGCTATACGGTTTGATTGTAAGTATATCGTCCCGATATTCTTCCCGGGAGGATTATGCGTGTGGCGCATTCCGATGAATATCAGGACGCCCCCTACTGTTTTTGGTCTCCTGGAGATGTTAGTGAATCCACGACAATGAAGGCGATGTCGAGGGCATCTATGTTACGGATGATTTTCTCACGTTCAAGCAGAATGGCTTTGCCGGCTTCGACAGCAACGGCGCCAATTTTTGCCTTGCGGAGCGACTTGATGGTGTGCAGCCCGATCACCGGGATATCAAAGCGCATGTCGTGTCCGGGTTTTGCAACTTTGATCAGCACAGCGCCCTGACCTCCGAGCTTGCCTGCACGCAAGATGGTAGCATCGGTGCCCTCAAAGGCTTCTACCGCCAGGATGGTTCCCTGCTTGACCACCACTGTCTGACCAATATCGAGATCGCTTGTTGCCTTGGCCACATGGAATCCAATGCGGATGTCGTTCATTTCCTCGTCAGTGGGTTGGCGTTTCGATAGCACACCAGCGGTTGGCATGTGGGATTGCATGAAGGAGGAGGCTGGCAGTAATTCAATGCCAATGGCGTTGAGCTCATCGCCAATGGCGCTAAAAATCGTGTCTGCATTACGTTCAGGAAGCCGTTTCAGAACGGCAAGCAGTTTGATGTCCATGCGCACACGAAAGAGGTGAGTGGGGGTTATTTGCCCTGCCATGACCACGTTTTTGATTCCCGTTGCGACAAGCGCATCAAGCATGGCTCCAAGTTGCCCGAGATAAACCCAAGTCACGTCATCTGTCACCGACTCAATGACAGGATTGGTTTCTTTCTTGAATGCAACGGCGACGACGCGCTTTACACCTTGTGCTCTGGCAGACTCTGCAAGCAGGCGAGGGTAAGCGCCTTTTCCGGCAATGATCGCAATTTCAGTTGGCAGGCTGGGTTCTGTCATGGGGCTACTATAGGAAGCGTTTTGCCTTCTTCATAGATCAAAGTTTGGACCGCGAAGACTTGTGCGATGATTGCATGGGTCGATGCGCTCACCCGTTATCCCTTGCCTTGCAAGGTCTCCATTCGCTGAAGTCTATCAGATGGGTAAGTGACTGCCTTAGTTTTTGCTAAAAGATGAGGATGATTCCCATAAGGCATTCTGAATATCCTGAGGTGTCGTCGAACAAACAGCAGGTGTCTCCCAAAAACGCTCGTTTTCGGGAGAACGGTGTTGTAGGGTAGCGGCTACCGACGAAGAGGAGATTTTTAAAACGATGAGTATGCAAAAACAACTTTCAGGCCGTGGCCTGTTGACATTGACAGATTTGACGGATGGAGAGTTTCTGTATCTGCTGGATCTAGCGGATGAACTGAAGCGGAAGAAGCAAACGGGTGAGCGAGGCACGGGGCTTGATCGGAAACACATCGCCCTGATCTTTGAGAAGATGTCGACGCGTACGCGTTGTGCTTGCGCGGTTGCCGCGTCCGACGAGGGTGGGAGCACGGAGTATCTGACCTCTCACGATATCCACTTGGGAAAGAAAGAGTCTGTTAAAGATACGGCGCGAGTGTTGGGGCGCATGTTTAATGGTATTATGTTCCGTGGATTCAAGCAGGAAACCGTTGATTCTCTGGCAAAGTATTCTGGCGTTCCGGTATGGAATGGCCTTACGGATATCCATCATCCTACTCAGGGGTTGGCCGATCTGATGACGATTCGGGAGACGTTTGGAAAATTGCGGGGGCTGAAAGTTGTCTATGTGGGAGATGGTCGCAACAATGTGGCGACATCTTTGATGCTGGCGTGCGCAAAAGTTGGCATTCATTTTGTCAATTGTACCCCGGAGGCTTTGATGCCTGATGGGAAGATGGTGTCGTGGTGCAAGGAGCGGGCACATCTTAACGGCGGGAGCGTTGCGATCGACTCGAATCCTGAGACTGCGGTTGTGGGGGCCAATGTTATCTACACCGATGTCTGGGTCTCGATGGGCGAGGAAGATAAGCAAGCCGAGCGGATTGCCTTGTTGAGTCCCTATCAAGTCACGATGGGCATGATGCAACGCACGGGGAATCTTGAGAGCAAACAGGTTATTTTTTTGCATTGTCTGCCTGCATTCCACGACCACGAGACGGAAGTGGCAAGGGATAGCGGCCCATTGGAGGTAACCGATGCGGTGTTCGAAGCACCATTCTCAAAGGTGTTTGATGAAGCCGAGAATCGCATGCATACGATCAAAGCTCTGTTTGTGTCGGCCTTAGGGAGTAAACAGAAAATTTGAAATCCATAATGTGAAATGTGGAGCAACCAATGAGCCAGCTGACGGATATTGCATGGGATGATTTTCGCAAGCTTTCCTTGCAGGAGAAGGGTCCGTATTTTCGATTGCACGGGCATGAGGGGCACGTCATCATTGCCCAGCAGTTTGATCGTGAGCGATTGGACTCCCTTGGGCTCTTGGCGACGCGGATTCGCCGGATTGCGAAAACTCGGAATGGGATGGAGTTCTTGCAGGGGTTGTTGTCGCATAAACGCGCAATGCTCTACTTTTCTCAACCCAGCACACGTACATTTCTTTCGTTTTTGGCGGCGTGTGAGATTCTGGGCCTTAAGCTTGGAGAGGTACGTGATACCTCGATCTCCAGTGAATTCAAGGGAGAATCACAAGAGGATTCGATCCGTTCGTTCAGTTCTTACTTTGATCTGATTGTCATGCGCTGCAAAATCGGTGGGCTCGCGGAACGCATGGCGTGGTTGCTGTCAAACTCAGAGCGGCCGGTTCCGATTGTTAATGCCGGTTCTGGAAAGGATCAACATCCCACGCAGGCCGTACTGGATATCTATACGTTGCAGCGTAGCTTTGAGAATAGCGGTGGTATTGACGGTAAGCGAATCGTTTTTGTTGGTGATTTGCTGCGAGGACGAACGGTTAGATCGCTCTCGCACTTGCTAACACAGTACCGTGACGTTGAGCAGGTTTTTGTGGCTCCTGCACAACTCCAGGTGGCAGAAGATATACAGTTTATGCTTAAAACGGCGGGCATTAATTTTACGCTTACGGATGATTTTCGAAGTCAACTTCCTTCTGCGGATGCGATTTATATGACGCGTGTCCAGGATGAGTGGGACGCACAAAAGGGGGAGAGCGGAAAGGTTGATATTTCTAGATTTTGCCTTGGTGTGGATGAGTTGGCATTGATGAATGATTCTGCTGTCGTTATGCATCCGCTACCGCGTCGGGAGGAAATTTCGACAGCGGTTGACCGTGATCCGCGTGCGGTCTATTGGCGGCAGATGCGAAATGGCATGTGGGTTAGAGCCGCCATGATTGCCACTATTTTTGAGACGCACGAGAAGATTATGGAGTGGGCGGGGATTTAATCTGAAAGCTGAAATTGGAAAGCTGAAATTGGAGAGTGGGATGCGCTGTGCTGTGGTCGCTGCCGCTGTAGCTTTTACACTTGGCGGATGCGTGTCTGTGCCCAATTTTGATGCTGGGCCAATCCATTCGCAGGATCGCGACCTCCATGGAAATGTACGAACGCGAACCTTAGGGCCGTTTATTGAGACACGGCGCAGTGAAGAGGGTACGCAGTTTACTGCCGTGAGACCGTTCTTCAGTCGGATTCATGATGAGACCCAAGATCGAACGGTATCTGATATCGTGTGGCCCCTTGGGATGATCAAGGAACGCCAAGGTGAGACGGATTGGCGTTTTCTCCTCTCTTTTGGACATGATTTTGACTCGGAGGATACGGGGTCACGTCATCGCTGGAGCATCTTTCCTCTGTTCTTTGGTGGTGAGGATGCCACCGGTGAACGCTATTTTGCTGCCTTTCCTTTCGGCGGGACACTGAACGAATTTCTGGGACGAGATCGCATTACGTTTGGGTTGTTTCCGCTGTATGCTTATAGCGAGCAGGCGGATAACAAGACACACAGTGTGCTGTGGCCCATTCTTTCTCGAACCACAGGGGATGATATTCACCGTCTGCGGGTGTTTCCCTTTTATGGAATTTCCGAGAATGATGAGCGGTGGACAAAGCGATTTGTAATGTGGCCGTTTTGGACATCGGTTGACTACCATTATCCTGAAGAAGAGGGTGGGGGGTATGTGCTATTCCCGCTTTTTGGGAAAACCGATGTTGGCGATCGCCATTCGCGCATGGTGTTGCCACCGTTTTTTAAGTGGGAGTACGACTCTGCGGATCATCGTGCCCTGAATTGTCCCTGGCCCTTGTTCCAATATCGCCGCGGAGAGATTGATCGGTTCTACATTTGGCCGCTCTTTGGGAAAGAGAAAATGCTGCATGAACGACAATGGTTCACCTTGTGGCCAATTATCTCATCACTTACCTCCGAGCGGAAAACGCATGTGTTTCACCGTTTTC